>Ga0209784_100103_pt1 | contig 98778 bp, 89 predicted proteins | sample AraplaCvi_mLB_r2_2_FD_184284 | JGI IMG/M metagenome (GOLD analysis project Ga0209784, IMG submission 184284) | Arabidopsis root microbial communities from North Carolina, USA - plate scrape CL_Cvi_mLB_r2 (SPAdes) (version 2) | ecosystem: Host-associated > Plants > Roots > Endosphere | place: USA...
CCGTCCAGACCATAATGGTTAAACTCCTTGCCTGCGCTGAGAAACTGATGGTACTGCTCCATCTGAAGCTCATTCATCATGCGGGGCATGCCAAGGACAATCTCCGCGTCCCCTTTATCCGCCGTCAAGGCTTCGATGTCTTCCCGGCCAAACGGACGATCCGGCTGGAATACGTCCCCCGTCAGGTAAATGACGCCTGCTCCTTCTTCTAATGCCGCACGGGCCTGCTCTACCGTGTTGACATGCACCGTAATTTGCGGAATCGACGTGCCCGGCCGTTCCCGCTTCGCATGGCGAAGCGATTCCTTCACCTGGAGCACCCGTTCCTCCTTCGTCTCGCGTTCGGCGGTAGGCGTACTGAACACCTTCCCCGTACTGTAAAACTTGCCTGTTCCCTCATAGCGGCGATTAATGAAGCCCAGTCCCGGCTTGCCGAAGGCATAAGCCGTCGTGAAATCGCGCTTGCGGTGTTTATGCAGCGTATCCGCCCCCGCCTCGCGATTGTAGCCCAGCGGATCCGCAATATAACGATCGATGGCGTCTCCGTACGAATTCACGACCATCAGCAAAAACTCGGTGTCTCTCATGCGTCCTTCAATTTTGAAGCTGGTGATGCCGGACTGGATCAGCTCAGGAATGCTCTCGTACATGTACATATCCTTCGCCGCGAGCGGATACTCGGTCGGATAGAGATAGCCGTCCTTCTTCACCCGGTAATCCCAGCGGCAAGGCTTCATGCAGCGTCCGCGGTTAGAGCTGTTGCCGAACAGCATCGAGCTGTACAAGCAGTTGGCCCCGTGAACCGTGCACATGTCGCCGTGCACAAAATACTCGAACTCCATCCCGCTCTTGGCCTGCAGCACCTCTGCCGTTTTCAGGTCCATTTCGCGGGAAGCCACGATGCGGGAAACGCCCAGTGCTTTGACCGCTTCGATCATTTCCAGGTTGTGCACGTTCATCATGACCGAGGAGTGAACCGGAATATTCGTATAATTCATCTCTTGGATCAGGGGAAACACGGCCAAATCCTGCGCGATAATGGCATCCGGACCGATCTCGTTCAGAAAAGCGAAGTAACGCTTCGCTTCCTCCAAGTCCTCTTCATTCATCAGGTTGTTCACTGTAATGTAGGCACGCTTTCCGCGGTCATGGGCCAATTGGACGGCCTCGCGTACCTCCTCATAACTTAAATTGTATCCCTTGCGCATCATGCGCATGTTCAGCGATGGCCCCCCGAAATATACGGCATCGCAGTTTGCGTCAATGACGGTCTTGAATATCTCGAATGTTCCGGCTGGAGCCAACAGCTCCACTTCTTTACCGTTAAAATAACGAGCCACAGTCCGTTCCCCCTACTCCGAAAATTTATTTTTTTCGATTGTAACATAATTCACAAATAATATTAGTGAATTAATTCACAGCGATATTCACAATAGGATCCCAGCTTTGAAAGGAAAATCAAGATACGAATCGATTTTCTATTGACCAAACGTTCATTCAATAATAAAATAGTATTCATCAAGTACTGTATATCATTGAAAATCGAATGGAGGTATTCTGTTGGATCTGCACTATGAAGTTCATGGAAATGGTAAGCCGATCGTCCTTGTTCACAGCGGTGGAGCCGATCTGCGGGACTGGAGTTATCTTGTCCCTCTTTTAGCGGAGCATTTTTGCGTCATTGCCTTTGACGGTCGCGGTGCCGGACGCTCTCCCACTCCCGCTCAGCCCCCAAACTATGTTGAAGATTTGTTATCTCTTCTGGATCATCTGGATATTTCGCGAGCTGCGATTGTCGGTCATTCTATGGGCGGTCGGATTGCCACGGAGTTCGCGATCCATTATCCTGAAAGAGTATCGGAACTGATTGTCATAGCACCCGCCCTGTCCGGTTTTCCTTATTCTGAGGAAATGCAAACTTACATGCTCGGGGTAAGCGCCGCTGCCCCTGATATCGAGAAAATGATCGAGCTGTGCATTGAGCCGCCTTCCTATGAAATTACAAGGAACCGCGCCGAACGGGAGCTGATGGTCCAAATGCTTCGCCACCATTTCGAGCGGACATTTACCTGGGCTACCTTTGACTCGGTTTGGCCGGAGCCGCCGGCGATGGACCGATTACAGGATATCTCGGCCAGAACGCTGTTCATCATAGGAGATCATGAACTGACCGATAACCAGCAGGTAGGGGAACAATTTCGAAGGGTTCCGGGCATTCGATTCGCCACCATCGCGGGAGCGGATCACATGGTCACGCTAACGCATCCGGAGGAGTTATCCCTTCATATCACCCCATTCGTAAAGGAATGAAAATTGCATGCCACGCTCACCCAGCGAGAACGAACGCATACGCCAGCTGGCGAAAGAGAAGATTTTGGAAACCGCCATGGATTTGTTTATCCATCAGGGGTATCATGCCACTTCCATTAGCGATGTAGCCAAGCAAGCCGGCACATCCAAAGGGCTGCTCTATAATTATTTTTCAGGCAAGGAAGGACTGCTTGCCGCTATGGTCAAGGAGCGAATCGCAAGCGTTGCCGAAGTTATGGAGAATGCCGCTTCACTCCAAGCACCTGTGGATCAGCTGAAATATATTTTGGAGCAAGCCATCGACAACGTCTATCGGCAGCCGGAAGTATTCCGTTTTTACTTGCATCTTCAAACACAGCCCGAAGCGGATCAAGAGCTGTTTCCCTACAGCAAGCGTCTTGTGGAAGAGGCTGCACGGCAATTTGAGATTCAATGCCGCATATTTGAAAGTCTCGGAGTACCCGAGCCGCGCAAGCGCTCCTTGTACTTTTCTTCTACCCTTCAGGGCATCATGCTGATGATATCCACCTATCCCCTGCACTTCCCGATTGAAGAAGTGAAGGAGCAGATGCTGAAGGAGTTTTGCCAGTAATAACGAAAAAGAGCCGAGGTTTATCCTGTGTTTCAGGACGCCTCGGCTCTTTGCAACACGAAACTTGATCCTCGCACGCAAAGGGATTTGATCTTTAGTTATTTTGATTCGTACGATCGAAGGGAAACAGTACGTAGAAAGTCTCACTCTCTTGAGCATACCCCTTACCGCACCCGTTTAGACGATACTCGATGCCCTGTTCCGTCTGCGCCGCTACCAGTTCCTTGCAGAATTCGACGGATTTTAAAGGCATGCCCATCGGGTCATGGGTCGTATCGAATCGATGCCGGATGAACTCGCCTTGGTCACCATACTCCAAATTGTTAAAAATGGGGCTGCCCTCTATCGTATAGGTCGTCAGCTGTACCGTAGCGGCATTTTTCTTCTGAACCGCCGTCACGAACTTGTCCCATATCTCCCGGTTGGCAATCCCGCCCAAGCTAAGTACCACATCACCGTTGTCCATGGCCTGCTCAGGTGTGTATCGCAATTGACCGATCGATTCTTTAAGCTGCGCTGTCGACTTTTCGGTCAGTCTATATCCTGTGCCGGTATCCGTTATATAAGCAAACATTCCTCGTGTACTGTCGGATTCTAGCCACAGATGAATGGACGTGCTCTTCCCGCCAAGGTGAATTACCGCACCATAATCAGGCTCCCTTACATCCATGATGCCTGGCATCTTCACGGCTTTACGAATGGCCTGATCAAATGCTTCCACTTCCTCCCCGCGATCCAGCGTTCCGAAAATGCCTGAACTGACTTCGCCGAACGTGTGACCGCGGTGAATCGTTACATGATCTTGGGATTGGCTACCGTCCGTCATGTAGGAAGTTATGCCTAGTCCCCCTGCCTCGAAAGACTCCTTCACGTCACCAGCTTTGCCAGAACCGCAGCTTGTCAGCAACATCGCCATCATCATCACCCCTAGCAGAACCAGTCCCCTATTTACCAGCTCGAATGTCCCCAAGTTCTTCATCACAAGATCACCTCTAACCTACAGACGTTTGCCGATGTCCATTTGTTACCAGGTCTCGTCATTTTCAATCTTGCTTCATCGCGGTTTACAAGCAGCCGTGAAATTATCCTGATACGCCACGTACCGCCCCCCTACAATTCAATCTCCTCATCATATCAATCATGGACGGAATCCGCATAAACAGCTCACTTTTTTCAACTTTTTCTCTTCCTTCATGACCTTAATCAGTTATGCTATGAATAACAGGATCAAAACGTACGTAAGGAGGAAAGAAACGATGGCTATTCACTGGCTGGAACCGGATATCGCCGAATGCACCCGAAGAGGAATCGCCTACTTTACGTCGGAGCTGGAGATGGCGAATGGCCTGCCCTGCAAAATGTACCGCATTACCGAAAAGTTCGGGAGTTTATCCGATCATATGCATGACTATCTTCAAATCTGGTATGTCAGCAAAGGCGAATTCATCCATACGCTCTATGGCCAAAAATACCGGATGGTTCAGGGCAATATATTCGTGCTCCCTCCTTACAGCGTCCATCGCGTAGAGATGGTCCCCGGGAAAGAACTGGAGGTGCTCGGGTGCGAATTCATGCCGGCCTTCATTAACGAACGATTGGAGGGAATGCCGGACGAGCCGCAGCTGTTCGACCTTTCCTTCATCAAGCCTTTTGTCACGACCGAAGACCGCGTCCCGCTCAAAATCACCTTGACCGGCGGCAGTGACCTCGCCGTTAAGGAACTCCTCACCGAAATGCTGAACGAGTTCGGAGGCCGGGGCCCATTCTTCGATATTCTGCTGAAGGCCAATCTGCTGAAGCTGCTGGCGATCGTGAACCGCGAGCATGCCGAGCAAGGCAAGCATATATCGGTAACCGCGGGCAGCGCCCCGTATCGGGAGCCCATATTGGAATCCGTTCAATATATCCACGACCACTTCGATCAGCCCCTGTGGCTGGAGGATCTCTGCGCGCGGACGATGATGTCCCGGACGAGCTTTTGCCGACGTTTCAAGGAAGTGACTGGCCGGACCTTCAGCCAGTATGTGGCCAACTACCGAATACGAATGGCGATGCGGCTGCTGACGGAGCCCGAGTTGACGGTAACCGACGTGTGCTTCAAGGTCGGGTTTAACGAGCTTCCCTACTTCTGCCGAATTTTCAAGAAATACACGGGAACGACCCCCGCTTACTATAAAAAGAACGCTTTTAAAACCGTGGACTAGCGCCTCGGTACGATAATCCAATAAATAAACACGATAGTGAAATCGAAGCGATCGCTCACATGCTATACTCGGGGCAAGCAATAACGAAGAATCAAGCGACAGGTCATGTCATCACTGCATCATCAATCCACGATTTTGGAGGAGAACCGATGAACAAAATTACAATTGCCGTGATTGGCTGCGGCACGATTGCGAACAGTGCCCATATCCCCGCCTACATGGCCAACGAAGATGCCGAGATCAAATATTTCTGCGATATCTTGAAGGACCGGGCCGATGCCGCCGTCGCCAAATACGAATGCGGCCAAGCCATCGAAGATTACAACCAGATCCTGAACGACCCTGAGGTCGACGCGGTATCGATCTGTACGCCGAATGACGTTCATGCTTCCATCGCCATCGATTGCTTGCGGGCAGGAAAGCATGTATTATGCGAAAAACCGGCAGCCCGTACCTACGCGGAAGCGCTGGAAATGCAGAAGGTTCAGCACGAAACGGGCAAAACGCTCAATATCGGGGTGGTCAACCGTTACAATGAAAGCGTAAACAGAATCAGAAAAATGATCCAAAACGGCGATCTGGGCGAGCTGTATCACGTTTATGCCAGTTTCCGTTCCCACCGCTCGATCCCGGGTCTTGGCGGCGCCTTCACGACCAAAGCCATTGCCGGCGGCGGCGCGCTGATCGATTGGGGCGTTCACTTCCTCGATGTCGTGATGTACTGTACGGGCGATCCGAAGCCGAAGACCGTCTCCGGCCAGGCTTATTGCAAGCTGGGCAAAGACATGGAGAATTACACCTTCCTCAAAATGTGGGCAGGTCCGCCGAAATATGACGGCACGTATGACGTCGACGATTTTGTCACGGCCCTCGTCCGCACGGAAGGTCCGACCATTTCCCTGAACGGCGCATGGGCGCAAAATATCGGCGCTGAAGAAATGTTCATCGACTTCCTCGGCGACAAAGGCGGCATCCGGCTGAAATACGGCGCGGACTTCACCTTCTACACCACGGAGGACGGCGCATTGATCGAAACCACGCCGAAATTCAATCTCGGCAGCATGTTCCAGAATGAGATCGACGGGTTTATCCACTGCATTCAAACCGGGGAGAAACAGCCTTCGCATATCGATACGGTCATCCTCTCCTCCCAGATCATCCAGGCGATTTACGACTCGTCCGACCAAGGCGCGGAGGTTTCGCTGCAGCCCGTTGCCCAGAACAGCCTATAACCTATAGTTCGAACGCCAGGGAGGCCCTTTTATCATGAAAAAAATCGGATTCATCGACCTGCATTTGGACCAGTTCCACGCGAACAAATATCCCGGGTGGATTGAGCAGGCATCGGAACATGGCATGAAGGTCATGTACGCCTACGGCAAGAGAGACAAAGAGAACGGGCTCACGAACGCCGCCTGGAGCAAGGAGTTTGGAATTGAGCTGCTGCCCACTATCGAAGAGGTGGTGGAGCGCAGCGATTACCTGATCGTGCTGTCCCCGGATAACCCGGAATTCCACGAGGAGCTGTCCCAGCTGCCGCTGCAATCCGGCAAGCCGACCTATATCGATAAAACGTTCGCGCCTGACCGCGAAACGGCCATCCGCCTGTTCGACCTGGCGGCAAAGCACGGAACGCCGATGTATTCGACGTCCGCCCTTCGTTTTGCCAGCGAATACCGTGAGCTGGACCGAAGCGATATTCAAACGATCAGCAGTTGGGGACCGGGCGCCTTCGCCAATTATTCGATCCATCAAATCGAGCCGATCGTCAGCCTGATGGGGGCCAGCCCGAAGCGGGTGATGTATATCGGAACGCCTGACTCTCCAGCCCTGCTGATCGATTTCGGAGACGGTCGGCAAGCCACCGTGAATCATCTTGGGGATAATTGTCCTTTTACTCTAGGGATAAAGAATGGCGACGGGGGCTTCAAGCAGGTCACCGCGAATTCGAATTTCTTCGCCCTGTTCATCGAGAATCTGGTGAATTTCTTCGAAACGGGCGAGCCTGCCGTCAACCCGGCAGAAACGGTCGCCGTCATCACGATTATCGAGTATGGATTGAAGGCGGCTGACACCCCTTATGCGTGGGTGGATTTGCCTCAATAGCAAAACCAAGGGTTCGTTACACATAGAAATAAATAAAAAGAGCTGCTCCAACAGGCCGTAAGGGCCTGAGGGCAGCTCTTTTTCATGAGCCAAACCGGATTTCCCGGTTCTGGATGACTACACTTCTTTCCGCTGAAAATAGATGAATCCCGCGAGAAAGAATAACAGGAACCCGCCAACCACGACGGTCATAAGGCTCTCAAACGGCAGGTTGAATGCGCCGAAATCGGCTTGACCCGCCGGCATCATTGCCAGAAACGGCTGTGTCCACGGGTAATACGGGGCATACGTCTGCGAGTTGGCCACCAGGATGTTCGGGATGGTGAAAACGACGTTCAATGCCAGCGGAGCCGCAAAGCTGCTCCAGGACGTTGAGACCCCAAGCTGCAGCGCGGCAAGCGGCAAGCAGGCAACCCAACCGCCAAGCAGGCAACGCAGCAGCATTTCCCACGGAATCGGAGCATCCACCTTGTGGATCAACCCGGCTCCCAGCACGGCGCCCATGAACAGTAGCTGGACGACGGCCAGCAGCATGGCTACCACCGAGAACTTCGCAAAATAGACGGCGCCGCGTGAAACCGGCAGGACGAGCAGCTGCTTCCATCCCCCGCCCGAATGCTCATACCGGCATACCATGGCACTGAATATCCCCGTCAGAATCGGGAGCAGCAGCATGGCATGCAGAATGATCATAATGCTGATCAGATATTCCCATGGCGCCAGCTCCTCAGGCTTTCCGTTTAATATGCCCAGCAGCATGACCAGGACCGCGCACAGGAAGATTTGCGGCCACAGCTTCGATTTCGACAGCTTCAGCCACTCAGCGGATACCGCTCTTAGATAGGATGCCATCTTAGTCCACATCCTTTCGGTTAAAATGAATCAGGCCAGCGCATGCGATCACCGCGCCCAGCAGCAAACCCGCTCCGATGACGCGGGCCTCTCCCGGCCCCATGTAAGCCAGCAGCGGCCATTTTAGCGGAATCCAATCAGGAAACTGCAGGGCGAACATCGACACGACCGAAGCGGTAATCCCGATCCCGACCGCGATCCCCTGATTCTTAAGCGTCAAAGACATCCACAGCTGAAAGGCCAGCATGGGAAGCGCCGCGAATAACTGCACAAAGCCAATGCGCAGCAGATCGACATACGGCATTTGATCTGCCCCCATCCCCAGTATGATGCCGAGGACGGCGGTACTGATCGACAGAAGGAGACAGGATACACAGAGAATCAGGAAAGCCTGCACGAACTTGGCACTGAATACCGCTGTTCTGGAAATAGGCAGTGCCAGCAGCTGCTTCCACGAGCTCAGCTGATGCTCCACGTTGGCCATCAGCGAGCAGACCAGCGTGATCCCGAGGAACAGGGCAATCGGCACAAAGAAGAGCACGTTCTCCAGCAGCCCGCCCCAAGGATCCGCCGCGTAGGATTTCATCAGGTAATCGTATCGAAGTCCGAAGTTCAGCCCTTGCATCGCTGCCAGCCCGACGGGACCGAGCGCAGCGAGAAACCAGATGCCTTTGCCCCGGATCTTCAGCCAATCGGCGGAAAGCGCACGGAACATCATACCCGGCTTCCCTCCCCTACGATCTGCATGAAGATATCCTCCAGCGACCTCCGCTGCTCTTCCACCCGGTAGACCGCATGCTGGTTCTCCACAAGACGCTTCACGAGCAGCGCGATTTTGGCATCCTGCATGCTCTCCAGCTCCAGCATCTGGTTCCGTAGGACCCCTTCGCAGCCTAAGTCTAGGGCTAGTCCCAGCGCTGCCTCAGGCTCGGATACCGATAAGCGGAAACCGCTGGATGCCGTGGATACCAGATTGTCGATCGTATCCTGGAACACCATCCTTCCTTCGCGTATAATGCCGACTTTGTCCGCCATCTGCTCGACCTCCCCCAGCAGGTGACTGGATACCAGCACGGTAATGCCGTATTGGCGCGGCATATTCTTAATCAGCTCCCGGATTTCATGTATCCCGGACGGATCCAAGCCGTTGGTCGGCTCATCCAGAATGAGCAGCTCCGGATTGTTCAGCAGGGCGGCTGCAATGCCCAGACGCTGCTTCATCCCTAGGGAGTACCCCTTGACCGGACGCTTGGCTTCCTTCGTCAAGGAGACGATCTCCAGCACTTCCGAGATGCGGGACTTCGGCCCGCCCGTAATCCGGCGAATGGCTTCCAGATTCTCTACGGCTGTCAGATGGCCGTAATAGGATGGGTACTCCACGAGCGATCCGGTCCGGCGCAAAATGTCCATTTTTTCGCTCTTTAAATCCTTGCCGAACAAATGAATCGCACCACGCGTCGGTTGAATGAGTCCAAGCAGCATGCGAATGGTCGTCGTTTTCCCGGCACCGTTCGGGCCGAGGAAGCCGTAAATGTCGCCGCGGGCGATCTCCAGATTCAAATCCACGACCGCTGCGCGCTTTTTGTATATTTTATATAAGCCTTTTGTTTGAATGACGAGTTCCGTCACGTTCATCACCTCAGGTATACATCCTACATGTCCAAGGTTAAATGCCGGTCGGCCCCAAGTTTAAATTTTCTTTAAAAAAGCGGGCAGCCTATCCAACGTTTTAACAAGTGTCCGAATATGATATAATATCTTTGCCGAAACGCTTATGGCGTCCGTACAGGGGGGCTACCTGACGCTGATGATGGCATGCCGATCACTCTTCTCTCTCATCGATCGATTCACCGTTACGATTGGAGCGTGGTTAACCATGAATATACATGTTTTCGTTCGCCTTGATTTCAGAATGGATCTCTCTTTGAGTCTAGCAGCTGTAGCCTGCCTTGCTTATGAACCCAGTTCACTGACGAGCTCGTGAAACTCGAGCGAAAAGCAATGGTACGAAGACGCCTTACAGGGCGTCTTTTCTGTTATTGGCAGCAAAAAAAGAGGAACCGATAATCATGCCGGCTCCTCTTTTTATCTTTTTAACCCAGGCCTCAGCATCCCGGATAGAATGCTTGATGGCTCACAGCTTCCAGATGCGGATCCTCGTTCCCTCGTCCGAGCTTTCCACATGGCTTCCCAGCCCCATCTCTCTTGTCAGGTGGTCCACGATGGCCAAGCCGATGCCCGTGCCTTTGTTGCCGGAATCGCTTTCGATCCCCGGCCCATGGTCCGAAATGACAAGGACGCCCTCCAGTCCTTCCCTCTCCTCGGTATGAATGCTGATGTACTGCCCGGATCGGGCGTGGCGAGCGACATTTTGGAACAGATTATCGAGGAGCCTCCGGAACCACAGCACATCTACGTTCCAGTGGAGCGGCTCGTCGCGCACCTGGATGTCAGGTTCGATTCCCGCCTTCTCCCATACCGGATACCAAGCCGCGGCACTTTCCTTGACGATTCGCAGCACGTCTGCAGATTCCATGTTCAGCTGCACTCTGCCGCTGGTGAGCAAGTTGTAGGACAGCAGATTGTCGATCAGGCCGCCCAAATCCGCGATTTTCGATTCGATGAGCGACAGCGATTCTTTCCCCTTCGGGCTCAACGGCTCCCGTTCCATGGAGAAAATATGGCTTCGAATCACCGTCAGCGGGGTTCTGAGATCATGGGACAGATTGGCGATCAGGGATTTGCGCAGCTCTTCTTCCTCGCGCTGGCGGCGCTGTCCCTCTTCCAACTGGATGACCATATCGTTATAACCCTCTTCCAGCTGTCCAATTTCGTCATACTTGGTTAACGCAACCGGCTGCGGTATGCCCGTCGACGCATGGGACGACGTCATGGCCGAACGAAGCCGCAGCAGCCGCTTGCGTATGCGCACGAAGAACAGCCAGGAGACCAGAATGAACAGGCCGGACATCGAAGCCGTGAACAGCCCGTACAACGCCGTTTCGCTCGCAATGGGCTGCTGGACATTAAGGTATTTTCTTGGCAGCTGCATGACCATGAAGCCTTCTCCCGATCCCTCTCCCCCGATAAAAGCCACGGATGTGAACGGGTCGCTATCCAGGGAGTTTTTCATAAATTGCACGGTATAGGGCGCGCTCCATACCTCGGGCAGGTTAGGCTGCACCGGCAGCTGCAGTCTGGTCGTATTGTCGCCATCCACCCAGAACATGGAGATCTCCGGATACTCCTGCCGTATCGAATTCAGCTTCTGCTCAATGGCTTCCGGCGAAGTTCCGCTTAATCCGGCTGCTTCCTCGTGCCACATTCTCTCTAACGCGGCACCGCTGGTATATTTCCCGGCAGGGGCCGGCGGCCGATCCGAGAAGGTATCGTTCACGAACCAGTAAAAAATCGACGCTAACGGAAACATGATCGGCATGAAGATCATGGCCATCAAAATCAGCAGCAAATACCGGTTGGTCAGCGAATTGCGGAATCTTCCCTTTTTCCTTTTCCATCTCATGCTCTCACCCGGTAACCAAGCCCGCGAACGGTCTCAATAATCTCCGGGTTGGCGGGGTCCCGCTCGAGCTTCTCCCGAAGATACCGGATGTGGACCATCAGCGTCTTGTCCCCTTCGATATATGATTCTCCCCAGACCGACTCGTATATTTGCTCCTTGGTCATGACACGCCCCTGGTGCTGGAGCAGATACATAAAGATTTGATGCTGTTTGCCGGTCAGCAGCGTCTCCTCGCCGGTATCCTCGTTCACGATCCGATTCTCGTCTTCATATACCGATAAGTGCTTCACTCGGATGGGCTCCGCGGATTTCACGACAGACCGTCGCAGAAGCACCTCGAGACGGGCAGCCAGCTCGTCCGGGTGAAAAGGCTTTGTCAGGTAATCGTCGGCGAACTCAAGCCCCTGCAGCTTATCGTCAATGGAGGTTCGCGCCGACAGCATCAGGATGGGCAGCCCGGGATAGGCCTTTTTGAGACGCTGCCCGACCGTAAAGCCGTCCAGCCCCGGAAGCATGACGTCCAGAACAACGACCGCGCACGGAGCCGCTTCCTGTACGGCCTGTTCTCCGCTCAGCAGCCACCGCACCTCGTATCCCTTGTCCCTGAGAAATTCGCTGACCCATCCGCCGATCTCCCGGTCATCCTCAATATATAGAATGCATGCGCTCATGGTAAAACTTCCTTTCCGTAAGAACATTCGTATCCCCACATAGGGGCTATTTCATAACCTTTGAGTCAAATAAAGGCTCTTCTAAACTTTTATGTATACCGCAATTCATCTTTTGTCATTGTAACATGGGATCCCCGATGTTCATGCATCCGATTTGCTAACCTGCCGTGCTCCCTCGGGAATATCCAGTTCTCCAGCAAACCGGCGGAGCTTCTGGAGAGCCCGCATTCCGTGACGGCCAATTATTTGCGCAGTTTCCGTGCTTAGTCCTCCGAGTAGCCTTAGGGCTGTAGCGGATGTCAAACAAGACCCCGAGCACGCCTCCTTCCAGGGGCTCGGGGTCTTGTTGTGTTTTGCTGTATAAGGCAGGATCGCTGCCTATTCCAAAATAACGGTCGTATACGGCGGCAGCGTTAAACTGCTGCCATCCAAAGCCGCGCTGTCGTCGGTGGTTCTCGCCAATGAACGGAAATCCGCAGATCCGTTCTTTGATGCTAGGTCCACGGTCTGCTCCACGCCTGAAAGGTTATGAACCACTAAGGCTCCGCTTTCGTTTGTCCGGCGGATATAGGCCATTACTTGCTGGTTCCCTGACGCATAAGATTCAATCGTGCCGCTGTTCAGGGCAGGCAGCTCATTCCGCCACCGGATCAGCGTGCGATAGCGGGACAACAGGGAATCCTCGTCTCCGGTCTGCTGCTCTACGCCTTGGACCTGATCGCCGCGGTTATGCGTAAGCGGCTCCCAGGTCGTCTGTCCCTTATCGCTGCCCGTATTGGACCAGATCATCGGCTCCCGGATTTGCTCGTCCGGCTTCGCTCCCTTCATCCCGATCTCTTCACCGTAATAGATAAACGGATGGCCCGGCATCGTCAGCAGAATGCCGGCAGCCATCTTGGCGTGGTTCACGTCATCCTTCAGCTGGGACATGACACGGTTCATGTCATGATTCGTCAGGAAGGCAGCATCCGTAAACTTGCCGTCCGATACCTGGCTGAACAAGCCATATGTCCGCTCCAGGGTGAAGGCCAGGTTGTTATCCTTCTCGTTCATGGCGGCACCGACGATGCTCTCGCCCAAGCCGAAGTTGAATCCGGAATCAAATGCATTCTCCAGATACGGCGCGATGACCGCAGCGGAATTATCCCAAATCTCCCCGACGATATAAGCCTCCGGGTTCACTTCATTCATGCTGGCGCGGAATTCCTGCCACCAAGCCGTATTCTTGGCCGTGGTCGCCTCGCCCTTATCGGACATCAGATCCTCGTAAATATGCTTGGCTGCATCGATCCGGAAGCCGTCGACGCCCATCTCCAGCCAGAACTTCCCGATATCCTTCATCTCCTCGCGGACCTTGGGATTATCGAAGTTCAGATCCGGCATCCCGCCCCAGAACGTGCCCATGTAATGCGCCCCGTTCATCTCATGCCAAGGGGAGCCGCTTCCCGCCGCGCTGGATCCGGAAGGCGTTTTCCCTTGATCCTCGGCCCAGATGTACCAATCCCGGGTGGCGGAGGCCTTGTCTTTCGCAGCCAGCTGAAACCAAGCATGCTCCGTGCTCGTGTGATTGACCACCAGATCCATAATGATCTTGATCCCGCGCTTATCCGCTTCGGCAAGCAGCCTCTTAAAGTCATCCAGCGTCCCGTAATCCGGGTGAATGGAACGATAGTCGGTCACATCATAGCCGTGATAGCTCGGCGAAGGATGGATCGGCATCAGCCAAATCCCCGTCACGCCAAGATCCTCCGAGGTTTCCGGATTTCCGTCATTCAAATAATCCAGCTTCTCAATGACCCCTTGCAAGTCACCGATCCCATCCCCATCGGAATCATAGAATGAACGCACGAAAATTTCATAATAGACATCGGAAGGCTGCTCATCCACCTCCGTTTTCCCTTCTGGCACAGGCGCTTTCGTATCCGGCTGTTTCGATTCCGAAGCCGCCGGCGGCTTCGCTTCCTCTTGTGGCGCAACCGCGGTGCCGTTGCAGCCTGCAAGCAGGCTTCCCGCAAGCGCAAAAGCCGTAAGCCATATCGGCAGAGCCCTGCGTCTTTCCCATGCATTTCGCATCACGCTGTTTCCCCCTGTTCGCTCACGCAGCTGATATTCATCGAGTCATTCCGCTTATGTATCTAAAGTATTTTCATGTATAATCAGAAAGCGCAAACGTTTGAATTATTAAGCACTAGATATTTCCAATAAAACGGTTACATAATAGGTCCGGGCTTTACTTTCATCTTCGACGGTTGATAGCGCCCTGTTTTTGATCCCACTCTATCATAACCCACGCTTTCGTTTTGTTAAATCGTTTGCACAATGCCATTTTAAGTTGTTTTCCGGTTTTTTCTGGCCATAATACCGGCCTTTCTTCTGTTTTCTAATCCTTGCTTCTTTTTTGATGCATTTGTGAAATAATTGCGTTGGACTGACTTGGATACGTATTTACAAGCCTATCGATTAACGTTAATATAGCAGTGTGAAACCGTTTAACATACCGGATCAATATGCCTTTAGATCAATAGGTATCCACGCATACACAGGGCCTGACAGACCCACAATTTAATAAAGAGAAACGGTCGGCGAACAGCGGAAAGTTACTCTTGTGAAATAAGGGAGACTCCAGTAGTCGCTTTCTTATTTTCAAAAAAACGCAAACGGTTCCACTGGAGGTCCTATTATGTCAGTAACGATAAAAGATGTCGCAAAACGAGCGGGCGTATCCCCCTCCACCGTCTCTCGGGTGCTTTCCAACCATCCAAGAATCAGCCGCGAAACCTCGCGCAAGGTGAAAGAGATCATGGAGGAAATGGGCTACCATCCCAATATTATGGCCAAGAGCCTTGTTTCCAAAACGACAGAAAGCATATGCGTCATTCTGCCGAAACCCGCGGAGGAATTGTTCCTCAACTTATTCTTCATGGAGCTGATCCGCGGTATCGTCACCCAAGCGAACCGTTCCGGATACGATGTCGTTCTCAGTTCGGGCGGCAACGAGAAAGAGGAAGTCGAAGCTGTATCCCGCCTTCTTAACGGCCGCCGCGTCGACGGCGCCATCTTGCTCTACTCCAGGCAGGACGACCAGGTCGTTGATTTTCTGAAATCGAACAACTACCCGTTCGTGCTTGTCGGCCGGAGCGAGAAATATCCTGACCTGTTATCGGTCGATACTGATAATGTGCAGGCAGCCTATGATGCAACCAAGCATTTGATCTCGCTTGGGCATCAGCGGATCGGTTTTGTCAGCGGGCCGCCAAACCTGATCGTTTCCCAGGACCGGATGAAGGGCTATGGGAAGGCACTCGCCGATGCAGGCCTTGAAATGAGAAAAGAATGGATAGTTGAAGGCGAGTTCCTGCAGGAGAGCGGCTATCGCGCCATGTCCTTTTTCATGAACCTGCCCGAGCGGCCGACGGCGCTTGTCATTGTCGACGACATTGTCTCTTTCGGCGTGGTTCGCGGACTGCACGAGCTGGGGTATAAAGTTCCCCAGGACGTATCGATCATCAGTTTCAACAACATCTCATTGACCGAACTATCGACACCGCCGCTGAGCAGCGTTGACATCGGCATCTATAACCTGGGTTATACCGCCTCGCAGGCGTTGATCCAGACGATTCGCAACGATGACAACACGATCCTGCCGCACCGCTATATTATTCCGCATCGATTGATGATCCGCGAATCCTCGATGTTTTCGCCGCCGAAATCTTGAGCGTCGACGAATATGCGGAGCATAGCAAGAAGCACTTCAAAATAAAGAAGCATCCTGGTGCTTCCTTTATTTTTGCAGCTTGGTTCAAACGTTTGCACTAATTCCTTAAGGAGGATGATCATGTCAACCCTATCCGCTTGTTTATTCGACTTAGACGGCGTGCTGGTGGATACCGCCAAGTATCACTACATTGCCTGGAAGCGTCTTGCCGGAGAGCTTGGCTTTGAATTCACGGAGCAGGACAACGAACGCCTGAAGGGTGTAAGCCGCATGGCTTCCCTCGATATTCTGCTTGAGGTTGGCGGCGTATCGCTGGATGAGGACGCGAAGCTGGCGCTGGCGGAGAAGAAGAATGCTTGGTATGTCGAGTATATTTCCAACATGGACGAATCCGAGATTTTGCCTGGAGCCCTCGAATTTATCCAGGCCTTGAAGGACCGCGGCATCAAGGTTGCGCTGGGCTCCGCCAGCAAGAACGCGATGCTGATCCTGAACAATACCGGCCTGACGCCTTACTTCGACGCCATCATCGATGGAACGAAAACCAGCCAAGCGAAGCCGGATCCCGAGGTATTTACGCTGGGAGCTCGCGAGCTTGGCGCCGACCCTGACGCTTGCGTCGTCTTCGAGGATGCCGAGGCCGGAATCGAAGCCGCCATCCGTGCGGGAATGCGCAGCGTCGGCATCGGTTCGCCCGAAACCTTGGGGCGCGCCAACCTCGTCCTTCCTTCCCTGGAAGAGTTAACGGTGGACCGACTGCTGGAGTTATAAGCGTGTGAGCACATGCGTTAACAGCATTCAGCAGCATCATCCCATATAGATATGCAACCATTTTTCCTAAACCTAAAGGAGCCGATGATTGTGAAACAATATTTAAAGCTTGATGAATGGTCAATTATTGAAGAGGGCTTTGATCCTCACACGCATGAAATCTCTGAGAGTATCTTCAGTATCGGTAACGGATTCATGGGCCAACGCGCCAACTTTGAGGAGTCCTACAGCGGTTCCTCCCTGCAGGGCAGTTATATGGCCGGGGTGTATTATCCGGATAAAACCCGCGTTGGCTGGTGGAAAAACGGTTATCCCGAATATTTTGCCAAAGTGCTGAACAGCACCAACTGGATCGGCATCGGCATTGAAATCGACGGCACGCCGCTGGATTTGGCCAAATGCACGGTGAAGGATTTTGTGCGCGAGCTGAATATGAAGGAAGGCTTCCTCTCCCGCCGCTTCACCGCTGTCATGGAAGACGGCAAGGAACTCCAGGTCGAGGCGGTTCGCTTTGTCAGCATTGTACGCCACGAGATCGGTGCCATCCGATATGCCGTAACGCCGCTTAATTTTGCTGGAGAGCTTACGGTTACGCCTTATCTCGATGGCGATGTGAAGAACAAAGACTCCAACTATGACGAGAAGTTCTGGCTGGAGGTATTCAAGGAAGCCGCTCAAGGGTCGGCCGCATTAACCGTAAAAACCAAAAAACTCGATTTCCATGTTACGTCCGCCATGTCTTATTGCCTTGTTAAGAACGGGACGAAGCTGGATCTTCAAGCCGAGCTGATCGAAAAAGAGAAATATGCCGCGAACCGCGTAAGCGTACCCGTATCCGAAGGCGAAGCCGTCACCATCTATAAATACGTGGCCAACGTCACTTCCCGCAATCATGGATTCGGCGAGTTGGTGGATGCTGCGCGTGCTGTGTTGGAACCGGCGGTGGAGATTGGATTTGAACAGCTGCTGAAGGAGCAGGCCGATGCCTGGGGCGACAAATGGAAGGAAAGCGATATCGTCATCGAAGGCGATGTGGCCGCCCAGCAAGCGATCCGCTTTAACATTTTTCAGCTGAACCAAACCTACAGCGGCGAAGACGACCGCCTGAACATCGGGCCGAAGGGCTTTACCGGGGAAAAATACGGCGGCAGCACCTACTGGGATACCGAGGCTTATTGCCTGCCGTTCTATCTGAGCACTGCCGATGCCAGCATCTCGCGCAACCTGCTGATCTATCGTTATAAGCACCTGGAAAAGGCGAAGGAAAATGCCAGAAAGCTCGGCTTCACCAAAGGGGCGCTCTATCCTATGGTGACGATGAACGGCGAGGAATGCCATAACGAGTGGGAGATTACGTTTGAAGAAATCCACCGTAACGGCGCGATTGCCTATGCCATCTATAACTATGTCAACTATACCGGCGACTTCTCTTACCTCGGCCAATACGGCCTGGAAGTGCTCGTGGAAATCTCCCGTTTCTGGGAAGAACGCGTGAATTACGTGCCGGCGAAGGACCAGTATATGATGCTGGGCGTTACCGGCCCGAACGAGTACGAGAACAACGTCAACAACAACTGGTATACCAACCGCATTGCCAGCTGGACGATGGAATATACGCTCGACGTGCTGGAGTATTTGAAAGAGAATGAGAATTCCCGCTATGCCGAGCTTACGGCGAAGCTTGCCCTGCAGGATGCGGAAACGGCCAAATGGCAGGATATCATCAGCAAAATGTACTACCCGATAGACGAGGAACTCGGCGTTTTCCTGCAGCAGGACGGTTTCCTTAACAAGGAGCTGGTGCCGGTGAAGGAATTGGACCCTGCCCACCTGCCGCTGAACCAGAACTGGTCCTGGGACCGCATTCTGCGTTCGGTGTACATTAAGCAGGCCGACGTGCTGCAAGGATTGTTCTTCCTTGGGGACCGGTACGATCTGGCTACAAAAAAACGCAACTTCGACTTCTATGAACCGTTCACGGTACACGAGTCCTCCCTCTCGCCATGCGTACACTCCATTCTCGCTTGCGAGCTCGGGTACCAGGAAAAGGCGTACGAGATGTACCTTCGTACAGCCCGCCTGGATCTGGACAACTACAATAACGATACCGAGGACGGCTGTCATACAACCAGCATGGCGGGAACCTGGATGTCGGTTGTGCATGGCTTCGGCGGCCTGCGCGTGAAGGACGGCGTATTGCATTTGAACCCGTTCATTCCGGGTCATTGGTCCTCCTTCTCCTTCAAGGTGATGTTCCGCGGATCCCGCCTGAAGGTTAACGTTAAAGGCCATGAAACCCTCATCGTAAACGAAACGGATACGCCTGCTGTCCTGAACGTGAACGGCAAGGAATACGCCATTAGCGGATTGGGAGAGGTAACGGCTGCAAGATAAAAGGTTCCGGAGCTTCAATGCGCCGGCCCATACAAAAACAAGAGCCCTGGAGAATCTTCCAGGGCTCTTGTTTTTACAGAAAACGGGCTCCTCTACATCATGGCTCATTCTTGAAGAACCCGTCTTCGTCCATGTCAGGCATCATCTGCAGGTTCGGCTTCAGCCATAAGCCGGGATCAGATAAATGCCATCGCTTTGCGCCTCCGTGCGGGGGAATTGCCGATTATGTATGTTATGAGTAGATCAGTTGAGTATGAGGATCACGCGGAGGGCGTTCGGCTGGCTTCCCAAACAGATACCCCTGCGAAAGCTCGATCCCGATATCTCGGCAAAAATGAAACTCCTCCCGTCTCTCGATGCCTTCTGCAAGCACCATGGCCCCAAAATCATGGGCCATGTTCGTGATCATTTCGAGCTGCTTCTGCTGGGCGGGATTTCGATCGCAATGGTCGATAAGACTCCGGTCGATCTTCACATAATCCGGCTTAAGCTTAATCATCTGCTCCAATGTGGAATAACCTGCGCCGACGTCATCCATCGCTACCGAGATGCCGTGGCTTCGATAAACCTCGAATATCGATTGCAAATGCTTCACATCGTCGATTCTCTCGGTTTCCACCACTTCGAATACGAAATCCCTCGGATCCAGATGGAGCCTGTCGATCGTATTGAAGGTGTGGCTCAGACACATCTGCGCATCATATATCGAGGACGGCAGGAAATTCACGAACCGCTTCACGCCGATCGGAAGCCACTCGGCACTGGTCTCAATCGCACTGGTTCGTGCCGCCTGGTCCAGGAATGAATGCAGTCCGGTTTTTCGGGCTGTCTCAAACAGCTCGTACGGCTGGAACCGGAGTCCCCACTCTACCGGTCGAAGGAGAAATTCATAGGCCACGATCTGTTCGGTTGGATCCACGATGGGCTGCATGTAGCTCGTAAACTGCTTATGTAAAATGACATTCACCATATCATAATGCTCCATCTGCAGTTCGAACTTCTGCATAGGGATCCACGAATGCCGGATTTGCGGAGCTCCTCCACGGGTAACACAGAAGGACAGCTCTTGACGAATCTTCAGCGGAAGGGGTTGCAGACACTCGATAATGGAGATCAGGTCCGCTCGTACCTTGTAGTTCACAGCACAACCCTCATTGCTCTCTTGTACCGCGTAGCCGTTCACTGCCAGCAATTGAATAAGCTCACCACTTGCAGGCTTCATATGAATGGTCCCCTGGTCCTCAATCGGTTCAAAGGTGCTGCAATTGTCGCAAATCATGTTCGTCCTCCTTGGCAAGCTAGCTCTCACTATGCTTCTTATCGGCATTTTGAATATGATTTCTTTGCATTTTATGGATTTTATATCGAAGTTATGACCTATTTTGCGAGAAATGCGCAAGATTCGTGCAATGAGTGCGCTAAATTCTACAATAATCGACTTATATTGCTCTTAACAACACATTGTCGATACCCGAATCTTTTATCTATTCGACTTTTTGATCCAACAGCTGCAGCAGCATCGTTCGCTCCACATCGAAATGCCAGCGGGCGTTTCGCTCTTTCGCCGCATACATCGCCGCATCCGCGCGACCGATCAGCTCCTGGTCGTTCCTGGCATGATCCGGATAGACCGCGATGCCGATGCTCGGCGTGGTTCGGACCTCATGCCCTTCCAGCTCATACGGCTCGCTCAGCATCGTCCAGATCTCTTCCGCCATCCAGATCAGTTCCTGATCCTCTCCGGCCGGATGAATCACTACCGTAAATTCGTCCCCTCCTAAACGGGAAACCAGAACGCCTTTGGATTCAAGGGTTTGAAGACGGGTCGCGACCTTACGAATCAACAAATCACCGGCGCGATGGCCGTAGCGGTCATTGACTCGTTTAAAACGGTTCATATCCATATATAACAGCCCTACGCGGGAACCCGCACGGTCCGCCTCCTGCAGCGAGCTCGACAGCCTCGCGTTAAAGTAGCGGCGGTTACAGAGTCCCGTAAGATCGTCGCGATGCGCCAAGGTCTCGCTCTGCATCAAGCTTTGATGCAGCCGGTCAAACAAGCGGTCATTCTCGAACTGGATCAGGATCTGCCTGATCAGAATCAGGATGACGCAGAGGGATAGGCCGGTAAAAAGCCCGTTCCATCCTCCGAACCGCTGCACCATAAGGGCAAACATCCCGCCAAGCACGCTGTAGGGAAGCAGATATCTTACGATCAGATTTCCGAACGAACGGGACTCCCTCTCATCCAACGATTGATTTCGGGCATCGGGAGCTGACCGCCCTCCTGCCAAACCAATGATGAATACCGATAACGTATAAAGCGGATACAGGTATGAACGAACTTCAACATGCTTATAATCGACGAGATACATATGCAGAACATCGGCAGCAATGTACATGCTCCCGCCAAGGCATATCAGGAAAACTGCCCGTTTTCTTAACTGCCCTGTGTTAAAATACAATACCAGGGTGAAGAAAATAAGCACCGTTGCGCACAGCGGATACAGCATGTCCACCCACAGCTTTCCCCACAAGGCTTCATTCGCCAAACCGTTAAGCTCGGGCTTGATGAAATATTCCCAACCTACCGTCATGACCGTTATGCCAACGATCACGATATCCAGCATAAACCGCACTCCCCGAAACGAACCTTGAACGTGGCGGAACAGATAAATGAGGGAGCTTGCAAACAGGATGATTTCGAATCCCCAGAATAATTGAGTCAAAATTGTCCGGAAAGCGCTCTCTTTCCCCAGCCAAAAATAACAAGCATCGATGATTCGAGCCGAGGCATCCGCCATCAGCCCGGCACTTACCATAAGCCAAAACCTTCGAAGATGCGGCTCGTAATGCCGACTGATCCGTAGTAAATAGACGGAAGCGGCAGCGGAAGCCATAATGACTAGAACACGCTGAAGCAATAAAGCATCAGGCATCCACAGAACCGTCATTATCTGAATGAATGCATATATGATGGCGAGTCGAATCCACAGATGATCTGCTGGATTTGGACTCATAAGCATTCCTCCTCGGCCAAAAGGCAAGCTTTCTTCAACGCTTGTTTGTTAGGTCTTTTGAATTAATAGTTATAGTTCTCATGATACTTTTTACCCACCTAAAAGTAAAGATGAGGAAATGAAAGAAAGACCATCGATTCTACTCTATTAAACCATCGCGCTCCAAAAGCTTTCCGTCCTCAAGACCCACTTGACGTATAGGAATTATGTGATAACATTTCATTCATATCTCATATGAATCGGAAAGGGTGTTTAGCCTTGTCACAGAAACGATTGGATCATGTCGGCATTGTCGTTCGGGACCTTGAAGCCACGATTGCTTTTTACACAACCGTCGGCGGACTTGAACTGAAGGATCGCCTTACCCATACCAATGGCGTCATCCAGCTGGCATTCCTCGGATTTAACGGCAGCGACGAAACGGAAGTCGAGCTTATCCAGGGTTACAGCGACACGCTTCCCGCAGAGGGCACCGTCCATCATTTCGCCGTCAGCACCGATAACATCGAAGCGGAATATGCGCGCGTTCAGGGACTGGATGTACCTCATCTTGACGAGGAAATCGTAACGCTTCCGAACGGGTACCGCTATTTCTTCGTCCACGGTCCCGAAGGAGAATGGATTGAGTTCTTCCAGCGCTAACCGCTGACGAACAGGTTCATATCAAAATGCTTCATCCCGTGAATGGTTAACAGGGTTCATTCTTCCAACCGCACAAGCCATGTCCAATACGAAGACCTGCCTCGTTCGCATCCCCTTTCGAACTAGACAGGTCTTTGCGTTAGGACTATAATAACGGGTGTAACGTCCGAAACTTCATAAATCCCGGGGGAGCTGGAATTAGGCCGGCTGAGAGTGTATCCGATGATACTGACCCTTACACCTGATCTGGGTAATGCCAGCGTAGGAAGTCCATGTTTGCGGCAGCTATGATTTGCCGTGGTATACACTTACGCCGTCATGCGTCCTGATATCATTCAGGGCGCTTTTTTTGTGGAGTCAACGAGGTCATAGAAAGAGAATTCAAAGGAGAGAAGACACGATGAAGAAGGGAAAATGGATGGCGCTGCTTCTCGCTTGCGCCCTGCTGTTGGTTACGGCCGGATGCGGTACAGGCGGAAAGAACGAAAATACAGGTACCGAGGGCGCAGACGGCCAGGCGGCCGAAAAGCTCCGCGACGTACAGCTGATGCTCGATTGGTCGGCCAACACGAACCACACCGGGCTGTATGCAGCCAAGGAGCTCGGGTATTATGAGGAAGAAGGGCTTAACGTCCAGATCGTCCAGCCGGGAGCCGGCGGAACGGATACGCTGGTCGCATCCGGCAAGGTGCCGTTTGGCATCAGCTACCAGGAAGGCGTCACGCTTGCCAGAACCCAAGGCCTGCCGCTCGTCTCCATTGCGGCGATTATTCAGCATAATACATCCGGCTTTGCCGCCCCCAAGGACAAGGGGATCGTCAAGGCTGGCGATTTTGAAGGGAAATCCTACGGCGGCTGGGGCTCGCCTGTTGAGGAAGCCGTCATGAAATCCATCATGGAGATCGACGGCGCCGATGTCAGCAAAGTAAATATGGTTAACATGGGCGATGCCGATTATTTTACGGCCGTCAAACGCGACATTGATTTTGCCTGGATCTTCTATGCCTGGACCGGTATCGAAGCCGAGCTCCGGAACGAGCCGCTTGACATGATCTATGTGAAGGACTACTCCGAGCAGCTTGACTATTACACGCCGGTGATCGTAACGAACGAGAAGCTGATCCAGGAGGACCCGGAGCTTGTCAAAGCATTCATGCGGGCGACCTCAAAAGGGTACGACTATGCGATTCAACATCCTGAGGATGCGGCTGCCCTGCTGACGAAGTCCGTTCCCGAGCTGGATGCCGAGCTGGTTCTTGCCAGCCAGAAATGGCTAAGTCCCCGCTATCAGGATGATGCCGCCCGCTGGGGCGAGCAGAAAGCCGAAGTATGGTCGGGGTATGCGGACTGGATGTTTGAACGCAAGCTGCTCGAGAAGGAGCTCGATGCGGACAGCGCCTTCACCAATGAATTTTTACCGGAGAAACCATAGGATGCATTTAATTTGGAAGAGAGACGGCCTGTCCGGCAGGCTGCCTCTCTTCCATTACAATATAGCTTGCATGAAAGGATGAGTTTAGATGGCAAACACCCTCTTGAGCATACAAGTGATACCCAGAACGCCGGATGGAGGCGACAGCATTCCTTATGTGGATGAAGCGATCCGGGTCATTCAGGAGTCGGGCGTGAAATACGAGGTCCATGCGCTCGAAACCACCTTGGAAGGGGAGCTTTCCGAGTTGTTGAAGATCGTTGAGCGCATGCATGAGGCGCTGGTGAAAGCAGGAAGTCCCAGCGTCATATCCCAGGTCAAAATCGCGCACCATCCGGGCGGCATCAGCATGGATAAGCTGACTGAGAAATACCGTCCATGAGAAAAGGCTGGTGGAGCTCCGTTTGGCCGCCCGCTGCGGCGGTCCTTTTCTTTTTGACGGTATGGCAGGCCGCGGTATCGGTATTCGATATAGAGCCGTATATTTTGCCAGCGCCGACGGCTATCGGGCATGAAGCCGCCACCGGCGCCTCCGGCCTTTTTCAGCATACGCTGGCCACGCTGCAATTAACCCTGGTCGGATTTATGATCGGTACGGCGATCGGCCTTGTCATCTCGTTGGCCCTGCATCTGGTGCCTTTTCTCAAAACTGCCCTTTATCCGCTTCTTATTCTTAGCCAGAACGTGCCGACGATCGCTCTCGCCCCGCTCCTTATGATTTGGTTCGGCTTCGGCATGCTGCCCAAGGTTATCGTGATTACCCTGGTCTGCTTCTTCCCCGTAGCCGTTGCCGCCCTGGACGGACTGGCGCGTACCGACCGAACCATGATGAATTACATGCAGATGGCGGGAGCCACTTCATGGCAGATCTTCACCAAGCTGGAGCTGCCGCATGCGCTCCCCTCCATCTTCTCCGGGATCCGCATCGCGGCCACCTATTCGGTCATGGGTGCGGTGATCGGGGAATGGATCGGCTCAGACCGGGGCATCGGCTACTATATGATGCTGCAAAAATCCGGCTACCGTACGGACCGGGTGTTTGTTGCCATTCTGATCATCGTCCTGCTCAGCCTGCTGATGGTGCTGCTGATCACCCTGCTGGAGAAGCGCCTGATCCGCTGGAATCGAAAAAGTTAAACTACGGTGAACGGACATTTTCCAACCTATATAATAAGGAGGCTGTTTAGCGACATGACACATCAAGTATCCCTGCCGGATCATGACGGGCACCGCCAGTCCTCAACCGCGGTCCCGCCAGCGCCTGCCCTTGAGGTTCGCAGCCTTCATATCACCTTCCGCGAACGGCGCAGCGAAGTGCACGTGCTGGATGGCCTTTCGCTTCAGGTGCAGCCCGGGGAATTCGTCTCCTTGATCGGTCCTTCAGGCAGCGGAAAGAGCACGCTCTTCCATATCATCGGAGGATTAACGGCTCCGGATGCGGGCTCCGTCCTCATGGACGGTCAGGACGTGACCGGGGAGAAAGGCCGTATCGCCTATATGCCTCAACAGCCTGCCCTCTTCCCTTGGCGTACGGTGGAGGACAACGTGCTCCTTCCCGAGGAGCTGAGAGGCACCTCGAAAACCGCCGCCAGGGAAAATGCCCGCAACTGGATGGAACGGGCCGGACTTGCCGGCTTCGAGAAGGCGTATCCGCATACCCTTTCAGGGGGGATGCAGCAGCGGGCCGCTTTTCTGCGCGCGCTGATGAGTCCGCAGGAAGTTATGTGCCTGGACGAACCGTTCAGCGCACTTGACGCGCTGACACGCAGCGATATGCAGCGCTGGCTGCTCGATATCTGGGAGGATACGCGCCGTTCGGTGCTGATGATTACGCATCATATCGAGGAAGCGCTGCTGCTCTCGGACAGCATCTATATCCTGTCGGCGCGGCCGGGAACGATCCTGAAACGGGTGGAGGTTCCTTTTCCCCGTCCGCGCAGGGAAAACATCCTGAACGACCAGTCCTTTATTGCGCTAAAAACCGAAATCTCCGCCATCATGCGCGAAGAACAGCACAAGCGTTGAGCCGCATAGGCAGGATACAAATGGCTAAGCTCCTGTATCCATCATTCAAGAGCGCTTCTTGGAGGCGAACAAGCGAGGTGATGTAACGATGAAATCATTCACGCAGACGGAAACGAATCTCCCTCTGCTGGACACCCATATTCATCTGGATCGTTATGCCTTCTCCGATCAGCAAACGATTCTTGCCGATATCCGCAAAAGCGAAGTTCAGTCCATCATCTCCGTCTCCATGAACCTGGCTTCCAGCAAGCGAAACCTGGAGCTGGCCAGGGAGTACGGACCGTTGGTGCGGCCGGCATTCGGTTATCATCCGGAACAGCCCGTTCCTTCCCCTGAAGAAACCGAAGAGCTGCTGGATTGGATGGATAAGCATGTCGACGACATGATTGCCGTCGGAGAGGTCGGCCTGCCCTATTATGCCAGGCTGGAAGCCGAAACGGAGGGCCGGCCGTGGGATAACCGCCCTTACGAATGCCTGCTTGAGCAATTTATAGCATTTGCGAAGCGGCATCATAAACCGGTGATACTGCACGCTGTATATGAAGATGCGGATACCGCATGTGATTTGCTCGACAAATATGGCGTCACCCGCGCCCATTTCCATTGGTTCAAGGGCTCCCGTGACACCTTGCGGCGGATGGCGGATAAAGGCTGTTATATCTCCTTCACGCCCGACATTCTTTATGAGGATGAAATTCGCGATATTGCCCGTATGTATCCGGAGCATCTTGTCATGACCGAAACCGACGGCCCTTGGCCGTTCGATGGCCCGTTCACCGGACAGATGACCCATCCTAAGATGACGGCTTCCGCAGCGGCGGCATGGGCCGAGCTTCGCGGGCTGACCGTTTCCGAGGCTCGCAGGATTTTTTGCGAGAATGCGGTTAGACTTTACGATCTATAAAAAAAGAATTCCCGTTCCGTTCAAGCCGGTTGTTTACGCAATCGGTTTGTTTTCTTTAAGGAACCGGTTATATTGGTTAATCAGTTCATCGAGCACGATCGATTGCCTGAGGACTTTAGGATGGTTAAAATCACGATACCGCTGCTTCATCTTATGAAGCTTGTTTCTTTCCTGCTCGATATCAAACCTAATGCCTTCCTTCGTTTTCATGACTTTATGTCCTCCCCTCATGTAATATTTTATGCTTTAATGTAAAATTATAGGATGTTTGATGTTAGACATCAGGGGCCTAAAATCGAAAGGGACAGGTCCCAGGAAACAAAAAAACCACAATGCGAGCTCACTCGCATTGTGGTTTGGATTTCGGTTATTTCACAAATTTGTCCTGATACGCCTTCGAGATCTCCTCTGTAATCTCCTTCATCTTCGGATCGCTCTTGATCGTTTCGATCAATTTATCGTACGACTCAACCGGTTCCTTGCCGGTGATGACCATGACCCGCATATCCTCTACTTTCTTGGAAATCTCGGGATAGTACTTGTTATAAGCTTCCGAATATAGCTCGCCCGAAGGATTCGGCACCTTAACCGTCTTGCGCTCCGTAACGATCTCTACGTTACGTTCATACACCTCGTCCGGCATCCCTACCGCATTGATGGCCATGTCGTCGCTGACGAGGTGAATCATATTGTTCAGGTTTCCATCCCCCGTCTTATCGGTGACAGCCTGCGGCGTTGCGACCTTCTTTCCGTTCTCCAGATTGTAATGGACGCCTTCGATTCCGTAGGTCAGCATCTCGTTTCCTTCTTGGCTGTAGCCATAGTCGAAGAACTCGAGGATCTTCTTGACTTTGGCCTCAGGCACTTTCTTCGGAATGAGGTACACGCCATAGTACGGGGAGCCTGAAGGCGTATACTTCACCCCGTTAGCATTCTCCAAGTAAGCAAGCGGCATCAAATCCGCCTTGGGATCAACGTCCTTCACGGCTTTCCCGGTTACCCAGGCATGGTTCATGGACATGCCGCCAACCCCTGCCTTGGCGCTTCGCATCGTATCCATCACCTGGGAAAACTTCATGATGGCAAAGTCTTTGGGGAACAGGCCCTCGTCATAAGCCTGCTTGATCCACAGCATGGCCTCCCTTGACGCGTCCGACGTAATAATCGGAGACAGGGTGTTATCCGGCTGGAGCTTCCAAGCCCCTTGCGTTTCATTAAAGATATTATAAATATACGCGAGCGCGCTCGGATTAGCGGCATACGGGATCTCATCCGCCTGTCCGTTACCATTCGGATCCTGTTCCTTGAAAGCTTTTAACACGTTATGGAACTCATCCAGCGTTTTTGGCGTTTCCAGCTGAAGGGCATCCAGCCAATCCTTGCGGATCATCGGGAACACCCCGCCCCCATAGCTTGGGTAGTAACGCGGAATCACGATGTTCTTGCCGTCCACCTTGGTGATTTCCCACATTTCCTTCAGCTCTTCGCGATTTAAATTCGGGTAGTCTTTGAGAAAAGGGGTCAGATCCCAGAAGACTCCCTGCTTCAGCATCTTCTGCAGCTGCGGGTTCTGCATCGTCTCCACGAAAGTAACCTCCGGAAGGTCGCCGGACGCAAGCATGACATTGATTTTCTCTTCGGCCGTGGATGGGGACAGCCACGTAATATTCAGCTTGGTATTGGTGCGTTTCTCCAGCTCTTTCCAAAGCGGATTGGTGTTGTCTATGAATTCGGTGGCATAATTCAAGGTCTGTATCGTGATGCTTGTAGGTTCACTGCTGTCTGTCCCGCTCTCGCTGCCGCTCGAGGGACTCCCGCCGCGGCTGCCGCATGCGCTAAGCAAGAGCGAACTTGCTAAGAGCAGCACCCCCGACATTTTTAAAAACGACTTGCTCGGCCTTGCATCCATTTTTTCCATCATTAGACCTCCCTGTTTATGATACCTCTTCCCTGACTGACCATGTTGGAAAAAGAAAACCGTATATCGGATCATTCCTTGACGGAGCCCACCATCGCCCCTTTGGCGAAGTGCTTCTGCAGGAATGGATACACTAACATGATTGGAACGGTAGCAATGACGACCGCTGCCATTTTCAACGTTTCCGTCGGAACCGGACGGTTCACCTGGAAGGCAAATCCCCCGCCGCTTCCCGATCCCATTGTTGTGGGATCCACCAGCATATTTTGGAGCAGCACTTGCAGCGGCCACATCTTCTGGTCATTAATAAACATCAGCGCGTTGAAGTACGTATTCCAATAGCCGACCGCGAAGAACAATCCGAAAGCCACCAGCGCCGGCAGCGACAACGGCAGAATGATTCGCCAGAACACGCCGATATCATTGGAACCGTCGATCATCGCGGCTTCCTCCAGACTGTCCGGAATGCTGTCGAAGAATCCCTTCATGAGCAGCACATACCACGCGCTCGTCAAACTCGGCAGGATCAGCGACCAGACGCTGTCGATGAGTCCCACATTTCGGACGACCAGATACAGCGGAACCAGCCCCGGCGTGAAGAGAAAGGTAATTAACACCATAATCATGATTGCCTTGCGAAACCGAAGCCGTTTTCGGGACACCGCGTAAGCCATCCCCCCCGTAACGAGCAGACTGAGCATCGTGCCGACCGTGGCCAGGAACACGCTTATGGAAATCGAGGTGACAAACAACCCGTTGGACAGTAAATGCTTGTAAGCATCCAGCGTCCAATCCCGCGGCCATAATATCAAGCTTCGTTGATAGTACTCCACCGGATCGGTAAATGACAGAATAACGGTATAGTAAATCGGAAATATCGTTGCCAAACCGATGATCAGCAGCAGGCCGTTGTTTACGAAGCCGAAGAGCCCGGTTTTCCATCCTTTCTGATGCATGCTTTACTCCTCCTTGTCTTCGCCCGCCTCTAGTACAGGCTTTCTTGACCGTATCGCCTCGCCAATCGGTTGGCCGAGACCACCAGGATGACGCCGACGATCGATTTGAACAACCCGATGGCCGTACTGTAGCTGAATTCTCCCTGCCTTATCCCCACCCGGTATACATAGGTATCGAACACTTCGGCCACATTGGTGACGGGCGCATTCATCATCAGATAGATCTGTTCGAATCCGGTATCCATGATCGTTCCCAGGCGGAGGATCAACAGGATCAGGATCACGTTACGCATCGCGGGCAGGGTAATATGCCATATCCGTCTCCTACGGCCTGCGCCATCCATGACGGCTGCCTCGTATAATTGCGGATCCACTCCGGCGATGGCCGCGAGGAAGATGATGGTCCCCCATCCGACCTCCTTCCAGATGGATTGTGCCGTCAGCATGCCCCAGAAATAGTTCGGATTGGAGAGAATATCGACCGTTCCCCAATCCATGGTAACGAGCCACTTATTGAACAAGCCTTCCGATTGCGAGAACATGAGGTAGGTCAGCCCATAGATCAATACCCAGGATAAAAAATGGGGGATATACACCAGCGATTGGATAGTCCGTTTATAGAAAGAGCTTCGTACTTCATTCAGCATCAAGGCTAAAATAATCGGCGCCGGGAAAAAGAAAATCAAGCTCAGGAAGCTAATCGCCAGCGTATTGCGCAGCAGCATCCAGAAGTCGTCGTTGGAGAAGAACCGGGCGAAATGCTCGAAGCCTACCCAAGGGCTCCCGAACACTCCGAAGTACGGCGAGTACTCCTGGAAAGCAATGACGAGATTCGTAATCGGAATGTATTTGAAAATGATAAAAAAGATAAGACCCGGCAACGCCAGCATGTATAAATACTTGTCGCGTGCTACATCCGACCGGATCCGCCCCCACTTCGTTTTGGATTTCGCGGGAATAGGGGGGCTCCCGCTTCCTTTTGCCGACTGAACGGTTTCTTGTGCTTTCATCGATATTCCCTCACTTTCAGCCTTGTCGTCTCATTCAAACCTACCGTTCGCGGAACGTATCCCTAATGTAAACGGTTGCAGAATTGCCTGCAATTCCACTTTTTTTCCGTCGCGGCCCCTTCCCTTCTCCCTTCGATGAACAATACGGAAAAATGCCTGCCTGCCAAGCGTTTCGGATTATCCATTTCCTCGAATTGCACTTTTTTTCCTTGGTGCCGGAATGCCATGTTCATCGGCATCAATAGGAAAATGTGATCTTTTCAACTAATCCCCTCTTTCGCTATGATAGTATTTAATGATTTTCCCGGCTTTCTTCGATCAGGCCTTGGATTTGTCTATGCCAACAGGGGGTTAGTGTTATGAGGCAACAGAATCCTGAATCCGGTTTCAAAGGTGTTATGTATTGGAGAAGCATCGCGCTCGCCGTGTTGATGACATGCCTCCCCATCTCGGCCATTACGGCTGTTTACCTATACGTGGGTAACCAGCATATGATCAACCAATATCAGCAGCGGAACGAGGAAGCCCTGGTGGACGCGGCGAGGCAAGTGGACGAGCAGTTCACCCAGCTGGTCCACTACGCGCTCAATATGGTGGTGAAGCCCCATTTCAAGCCTTCCTTGTCCGATATGGACTTTGTGTCGAATATCGAGGAGACGAACGAGCTGTTCAATACGCTGAACCTGGTGGAAAATGCGGATCCCCTTGTGGATCAGGTCTATCTCTACATCAAAAAGCAAAATAAAATCATGGAGCCCGATCTCGGGCTGCGGACATTGGATCAGGAACAGGATGCGTTAGGCTTCGGCCGGCTCATGGAGGGAGATTCGGACATGTTCTGGGTACATGACCTGGAGCGGCCTTTCAATAAGGGGAGATCTTCCCACGCGCTCGTCATGCGGCTTCCCTTCAACGGTCATACGCCCTACGGGGCGATCGTCATCTACATCGATCCGTCGAAGCTGCACGTGATTCGCAACAGCGAGAATCTATCGTTCCTGCTCGACGATCAAGGCCATATCATCGGGGAATCAGGCATGAGCCGCAGCATGCCGAAGGCGATGAGCGCGATCCAGGAACAGCTGAAGCTTCCGGAGCATGCCAAGCGTACGAATCGTCTGCGGATGAAGGTTCCGGTCGATCAGGATGTGTGGCTGGTGAATACCGTCCAATTTGAAAAAATGCAGCGGAATTGGACCTATGTATCCGGCACGCCGCAGTCCACGATCATCGCTCCGACGAAGCCGTATACCCATATCATCCTGATCTGCTTTGCTTTTGCGCTCGCGGCATCCCTGGGCGCAAGCTGGTTTGCCTCCAAGAGGATGTATCACCCAATCCGCAAGATGCTTCATATGATTGGCGGCGATCAGGCCAAACAGACATCGCGGTATAATGAGCTCGAATATATTGAACACGAGTGGAAGCAGTACCGGTTCTCGCATGACACGCTTCAAAATCAATGGAAGCGATCCTTGCCCGCGATCAGGGAGGCTTATATCAATCAATTTTTGAGCGGGCAAGCCGCCCACCTGACGGAGTCCGAGTACGTGCTTAAGCTGCAAGAGATGGAGCTTGACATCACGAAAAAACAGTTCTCGGCGATCGTTCTCCAGCAGCATACCCACGGGGAAGATCGGACGCCGCTAACGGAAAACGATCAGCATCTTCTCACCTACGCCGCTTTGAACGTGATTCAAGAGCTGGCAGAGGACGTAAGCGCCTATATGCATCCCATCAACTTCTTCGACGGCTCCTTTGGCGTCATCCTGATCGTTCCGGCCTCTCCTAAAGCCGACGAACAGACACGTATGATGAGGCTGCTGTGCGATCAGATCCTGCGGGCCCTGCGCGATACGCTGCGGATGTCGGCAACCATCGTGCTGGGCGGGCCGAGCTCGACCTGGACCGATGTTCCCCATATTTTGGAACAGGCCAAGCGGGCGCTGCATTACCGATCCTTCGATGCCGGCAGCCAACTGCTGGAAGCGGACACGGTGCTGTCCCAGAAAAACGACTGGATCGACTTTCCGCTGGAATTGGAGCAGGATTTCATACACACCCTGAACCTCGGGCTGCAAGGGGACGCGCTGCGATCCCTAAGCCGCTTCGTCACGGCGCTTCAAGCCGGGGGCGGCTCGGAGTGGCATGTCCACCATGGACTTATGCGTTTAATCACGAGCGTTCACCGCTCCATGCTGCAGGCTGGCTTAAATCCGTACCAGGTGTACGATTTCTCCAACCTGCAGGAGCAGCTGTCCCTGCTTCGGGATCCGAAGGCCTGCGTGGACTGGTTCCAGAAAGAAATCATCGAGCCCTATCTCGATCAGCTGACAAAGAACTTCAACAGCTCCATGAAATCGCTGGTCGAAAACGTGCTGGAGCAAATCGAGCAGAACGGGATGCAGGACTTGTCCCTGGATGCCATGGCCATGGACGCCGGCGTCAGCGTATCCCAACTGAGCAAAGCGTTTAAACAGATGACGGGCACGAATTATATGGACTATCTGACGACCGTGCGCATGAACCGCTGCAAAGAATTGCTGCTGACCACGGATCTTCGCATTCATGAAATCGCGGAGGCCGCAGGATATCAGCCTCCCTACTTCAATCGCATGTTCAAGAAGCTGGAAGGGATCACCCCAGGTCAATACCGCCAGCAGGGAATCGGCAAATGAATCGGCATGTCTTCCTGATCAGTTAATCTCCTATAAAAGGAGCCCTCTGAAAAAGGGGCTGTCCCTTGGTCCGTACTTCATGACCTTGTGGGACAGCCCCTTTTATGTGTTATGGCTTATGTTCAAGCGTCGTACATTACGGCACACTTCCCGTGTTGTGACTTACGCTCAAGCGTCGCCCTATTGCTGCACACTTCCTGTGTTATGACTTACGTTCAAGCGTCGTCCATCGCGGCACGCTTCCTGTGTTGTGACTTACGTTCAGCGTCGTTCATTGCAGCACGCCTAGCGCCGACCAGCCATCCAAGCATGCCCCGAACCCGCATCGTAGGGACAGGGAATAGTGCGCACGATGTACAAAATAGCTGCACATTAGCGGACTCAACGGACCTTATTTTGATCAATAGCGCCATTTTTCGAATATTGGAGGACATGAGGTCCGCTATTCACCGAATAAGGCTCTCATTTTTCGGATTATATGCTGCTTAACGGAACATGTGTCCGATAGATTGAGCAAAAACGAGCCCATAGCGAAAATAACGGATCTGAGGTCCGGTACTGCTATCCGGATCTGAGGTCCGATAGATACTGCTGCTGCCGGGCCGTAACTCGTTTCGGCTTGCGGCTTCCGAGCTACGGCAAACTTTCGGAGCACTGCCCGCCCTCGCCACCGATCCCGCGACAGGGCTTGGCTTTCGCGGCCGGGCGTAGTTTCTATAGCCTGAGCCGTACCAGCATGCCCCGGACACGCACCGTGCGCACAGGGAGCACTGCCGCCCTCGCCTCCATTCCATGTCAGAGCTTGGACGCACCGTGCGCACGATGTACAAGCGTGCCTTTGGAGTATTCCCACGAGAGCAGCCGTACCAGCCCTCTCTATTGCTTTACGAGAGCGACGTACCCGCTCTCTCTACTCATGCCTAACGCCCCATAAACCCCTTCCCCTTCAGGAAGTCCTTCATGTGCAGCCTGACCGGCTCCGACAGTCGCTTGGCCATAAGCTCCGACCAGGGAGCGCTGTTCTTGCCATGGGTCCGTTTGGACAAATAATCGGAAGAGATTCGGTCGTAACTCTTCACTTCTTCCAGGGCCGCCGGATCGTAGCTGTCACGGTGCAGGACAGCCTCCACCGGAAGCCGGGGACGCAGCCCCGGCTCCTGATCCGGGTAGCCGAGGCACATGCCGAATACCGGATAGACCAAATCCGGGAGCTCCAATGCCTCGGAGAACTCGGCAATGGAGTTGCGGACCCCACCGATATACACAATGCCAAGACCAAGCGATTCCGCCGCGATCGCGGCATTCTGCGCAGCCAAAGCGGCATCCACCGTGGCCACGATGAAATTCTCGGTCGAATCTTCGTACGTCTCTTGATCCGCCACATGCGCCTCTGCGCTTTTTTTCAAACGATACAGGTCCGCGCACCATACTAGAAATACCGGGCATTCCACGATATACGCCTGATTCCCCGCCAAAGCGGCCAATCGCTGCTTTTTCTCTGGTGAGGTCACGGCAATCACGCTGTATGCCTGGACGTTGCTTGAGGTTGATGCCATCTGGCCTGCTGCCACGACAGCCCTTAGCTGTTCCTCGGACACGGGCCGATCCGAATATTTACGTATCGATCGATGGTTCATCAGCAGTGAAATCGTGTCATTCATCGGGTATCTCCTCCTTAGGCTCTTAAGAATCGCTCCATTTATTATGAAACTTCGGCTTGGGCAGTGCAAGCTTGGTTGCCTGCGACGCAGCGCAAAAAAGCCGGCATGCTGTCGATCGACTTCAGCAGCCGGCTCTTATTTCAGCCAAAGTTCGCGGCTAGGGAATATGGCAGGAAATATATCGTTAAGACACGATATCGTAGCCCTGCTCTTCAATCGCTTCCTTCAACGCGTCGAGGCTGACTTTGGTTTCGTCGTATTCGACGGCCACCGTATTGGATGCAAGATCGACTTTGCCAGAAGCTCCCGCACTCTTCAGCGCGCCTTCCACCGAGTTCACGCAATGGTTGCAGGACATGCCTTCCACCGTCAATGTCACTTGTTTCATGCTGTCGCCCTCCTATCGTAAAATGTCGTACAATATCACTTTACTATACCCCCCATAGGTATGTAAAGTTGGCGAATTTGCTCCTTTCTGCAACAGAAACACGAAAAAAGTAGGAAGATTTATCCTTTTGATCTGATATAATGTACATGAATCATAAGATTTATACAGGATGGGACAAGCTTTTTACTCCCCTCCGAAATTTTTCCATAAATTTTGATTATTGTTGCAGGAATTACCAATTCGCTGTCGAACTATCTTATTACGGAGATAACGAACTATGAAAGTAGGAACTCTATCATGGTATTTGACGGCATTATACTAGGGTTAATTGTCGGACTGATACGCGGCGGTTTCCGTCACGGACTGCAGCAATTCAGCAAGATCCGCCTGAAGGGCGGAATCATCTTCCCAATTCTCCTAATCGTACAGCTGCTCATATTCCGTTTTCAAGCGAATTCCGACTGGCTGGCATCCGCAAGCAGCTACGTGTTTATGTTCATCTACGTCGCCGGCATGATCTTCCTTTGGATGAACCGGGACCAGAAGGGCTTTGGCAGCATCCTGGCTGGCGTCTTTCTCAATTTCCTCGTCATGGCGGTTAACGGCGGCAGAATGCCCGTATCGATGAGCGCCGCTTCCGTTCTGGATCCTTATTACGTGGACATGCTTAGCAACAGCACCGTTATCACCAAGCATTATCTGATGGACGCCTCTACCCGCCTTCCGTTCCTGGGTGACATTATACCGTTATCCCCGCCGTATCCAAGAACACAGGTGATCAGTATCGGAGATATCATCATGAACGTCGGCATCTTTCTCTACATTTTCAACCTGATGACCGTGGGAAAGAATACCGCCAACGTGCAAGCATTAGGACCGAAATCCGATACCAATGAACGTGTGGAACCACAAAATTGATCATACATCATACCACCTGGAAAGGAGGGAGAACTGTGAAGAAAACTGATAAAATCAAGTATTCCCGCATCGTATTGAATGCCATCATCGTTGCTTCTGTTGTTGTCGCTCTGACTTCCGGTTACAGATTCGGATAATCGACTTCCATAAGAAACAGGCTGGAAAATTCAGCCTGTTTTTTTACATCTTTTTCGTTGTTTTGCATCGCAATATACCTTAAAATGTGGAGAATACACCATTGATTTTATTGAGGAGAAATCATTTATGTCCATATTTAAGCGTCCTAGGTTCTCTCAAGGCTTTGCGGGACAGCTGTATTTTGTTTTTCTTTCTCTTCTTGGCTGTTCCACCTTCCTGCTGGTGCATCAAGGGGAAATCTTCCACTATACTCCTTCCCAGTGGGTATGGGTCTATGCGATGTTAGGCGCCGCCCTCATCTTAAACTACTTCACCTTCCAGCTGCCGCCAGAGGGTAATTTACAGTCCATGGATTCCTCTGTTTACCTGGCATGCATTTTTATCTATGGAGCACCGTTCGCGCTGTCCGTCATCCTGTTCGTCTCCCTTGCCATGGCGCTTTACGACAGAAAAATCCCCTTCTGGAAGCATTTTGTTAATTTCTCCGTGTATACCGTGATGATCGTCGGATCCTCCTTCATTTTCAAAATGGCGGGCGGGCAAGCAGGCCCTATTCACAATGATCAATTTGGTGCGTATGTTGCAGCATTGGTTGTTTATTTTGTTATCAACGTATTCCTTGTCGGCTTCTACTATTACCTGTTATACAAGGGATCGTTATATGATATTTTGAAAACCTTCATGAAAGATACACTGCTTGTTTACCTCAGCACGCTCATTCTTTCGCTGGTTCTCTCCATACTTATCGTACATAACGGCGTTTTCGGACTAACCCTGTTTATAGGTCTCAGCGTGATGCTGTCCTATTCCTTCAAGCAGCTCTTCACGATGTATAAACAGGTACAAGAGAAAGCCATCAAGGATCAACGAACCGGATTATACAATCACAGCTATTTCGAAAATTTGCTGGAAGACGAAATCAAGAAGGCCAAAACCAATGAAACGCCGTTGTCGCTGGCCATGATCGATATCGATGATTTCAAAAAATACAATGATCAATTCGGACACTTGAAAGGCGACATGCTGCTCGGATTTCTCGGCAATTACCTCAAGGTGGAATCCGAAACGGCCGAGGTCGTGGCCTCCCGCTTCGGCGGCGAGGAATTCACGATCCTGATGCCGGGTTATGATGACCTTAAGGCACGTTCCTTCATTAACAGGCTCCGCAAAAAGCTGAACGATACCTATTTCGACGGCGTCGAGATTTTTCCGTCCGGCTGTCTCTCCTTCTCTGCCGGCGTTGCCTCGTACCGGATTGATATTCATGACAAGTCGCAGCTTGTCGAGCTTGCCGACCAAGCGCTGTATTATGCCAAGAAGCAGGGCAAGAACAACGTGCATGTATATGGAAGCGGCGTCGAAAAGGAATCCGAGATCGACTTTGCGGAGGACGTCCGAGACATCGAGCAGCAGCTGAAGCTGTTCCTGTATAAAGACGTGGATACGTTCAAGCACTCCAAACGGGTCTTCCGCTACGCCATGGACATCAGCGAAGTGCTTGGGCTTGACAGCGTGGAGCGGCGCAATTTTGTGCTCGGGGCGCTCATTCACGATATTGGCAAGCTGGAGATTCCTTGGGGAATCTTGAACAAACGGGACAAGCTGACAGCCGGCGAATGGGAAACCGTCAAACGGCATGTCAGCTGGGGCAAGCGCATCGCGGAAACGAACGAGAAGTTCAAGGAACTGGTTCCTTACATCGAACTGCATCATGAACGGTTTGACGGCGGCGGCTATCCTCACGGCTTCAGGGGCAGCCAAATCCCCAAACTGTGCCGGATGCTGACCATTATCGATTCCTTCGACGCGATGACAACCGAACGCCCTTACCAGAAAACGAAAACTTTCGAGGAAGGGATTGAAGAGCTGCTCCGCTGCTCGGGCACGCAGTTCGATCCGGAGCTCGTTGAGCTGTTTATCCGTTATTTAAGGCTCAAAGCCGAAGCGCAGCAGCAGCCTGCAGCCGGCCTGGAGACCTCTTAAAGACCACCTCTCCTCTGCTTTCTCATCTCTTGGGATGTTTGATACTTCATCAAATAAGGTATAAAGGTAGTATCACAACGTTAAATGAGGTGAGATCGGTGGCTGACAAGAAAAAGGATCTTCCGCTTCACAATGGTCCCGGCAACATGGATCACCCTGAACAATATCCGACGGAACAAGAAAGCCTGTTCGACAAATTCGAGAGCGAGCAGCATGTGGACCCGATTCCGATGGAAGACGCCAGGCTGGAGCGCCAGGAAGAAAAGCAGCGGGATGGCACGTCGAAGAAGCGTTCATCCAGCGACGATAAGTATCACAGCGGCTTTTAAAAATGGGATTGGCCTTATCACTGCAGCGTAACTTGAACTTATGGGCTCCGTTTTGGCGGAGCCTTTTTATTTCCCCGTTTTTTCTTTAATATAGAAGGGTATGTATTCTGATCTAAACCCTAGAGATTATATGAAGAGTGGAGTGGACCCTTTGTTTTCCATATGGACTTTAAACCGTGTGCAGCGAAGGATGCTGCTGATACTGATAGCGGCGGTTCTGGTGATGTCATGTCTGCTGGTGCTGACCGGTCTTCATGAACGCTCCCCCAGCATCAGCAGCGTGATCGAAGAACGGTATATCCAAAGTGCGGCCATGATCAGCCACCCCGGTGGAGACCTGGAAGAGCATGCTTCCAGCGTCATGCCCGGGGTGCCGCTTATGATTGCCGGATTTACCGCCATATTCGGAAGCATGGAAGCTGCCCTGATCGGCTATCAGCTGCTCCAATGCTTCTTTCATGCATTTTCCGTCTACTTGGTGTTTGTGCTCTCCCGCTACATGTTCAATACGCGGATCGCTTTTCTCTCTTGCATGATCTATGCGCTATTCTGGCCGGCTTATGGCGCCGTCCGCCTGATCCTGCCGGATACGACCATGCAGACTTTGATGCTTCTTCTTGTCTGCGCCGTCATCGGAGCGCTTGAATTGAAGCAGGCGGGATGGTACGCGGCTGCCGGCGCGCTTACGGCGCTTATGGCCTGCTACAACCTTCAGGCGCTGCTGTATCCTGTATTGTTCATTGCCTTCTGGATCAAATACCGCAGTCCGGTCAAGATCGTAACCGGGGGGATCCTTCTCATTAGCGCGGGCTACCTGCTCATCTTGTCTCCATGGTGGCTGAACATCCCGCTGTTCAATAAATTGAGGTATATGTCCGGTCCGTGGAATCTCGCCGCGCTGTGGCTGGAATCCAGATACATCGAGGGCAATCCATTGGTTCATCTGTTCCGAAGCATATTTGCGGGCCGCACCTCCAAATATGCGGCTGCCATCGGAAACGAGGAAGCAAGAAAAATCGTGCAATCCGCATTGGATGCAGTCCGTCTGGTCATGCTGTTTGCCGGGGTCGCCGGCATCATCTGGTCCGTCTGGAAATACCGTCTGAAGCGGCAGCTGCCGGTGCTGCTGACGCTGCTGTATTTCATTGCCGCCGAATGGCTCGTTCCGAGCCTGGACGGCACCGGATTTCCCTATGCGGTCTTCCTGCTGCTCTACGCGGCATTTCTCGCGGACAAAGCGATCATTTACGCACATAAGACTCGCCTGCTTCGCAAATAAGCATCGCTCCCGAAGCCGGTCCGATCACGGTGGCCGCCTGCGCCTGAAAGCACTTTGATGTTGTGCTTCCAGGCGTTTTTTTCATATTTTTGTAGAACCTTTCAGATTGATAAAACGTCTATATTAGTATCGAAGCTTCCATACATTCATGCCGGGAGGAATGACTGCATGAAATTAAACCGTAAATTCATCGCCATCCTTAGCATCGCCATAGCAAGCGTCCTGACGATAAGCACCATCCTGTACTTTACCGATGCTTCCGATCGCTCAGGCGGGAAGCACCGCATGAACGACAGCCTGGACGGTCAGGCGCTGATTCAAGTCGGCGCCACCTACATCACGCGTACACATTTAACCGCCTACAAGGTCAACCTCACTAAGAGTGACACCCCCCTATCTGATGACTCCACGCTCCTTAAAGAAATGGCAGCAAAGGAATTGATGCTTCAGCTGGCTGACGAAGAGGGCGTTGCGGCAAGCCTGGAGGATGGGGCTCAGAGGGCAAGGCAGCTTCGGGAAACGCTCGAGAGCCAGCCGGGACAAGTGCAAGAGCAGCACATGCGCATGCTGGATGCGATGGGCATCAGCGAAGATCAGTACTGGGAAGATTACTCCCCGCCGGAATATCGGGACATGCTATCGATCGAACGATTTATAAATAAACTGACGACGGAAATGAAGACAAACCAGCCTGACGTCATAACCAGTGCGAAGCAGCTGAAGGAAGATCTGCTGAAAAGGGCTGTGGACGAGCAGAGAATCGTCGTATTGGATCCGAATATTCAATGGAGATAACGCTGAATTGGTATATAATGGAGTAAAAGTCCATATGCGATCATGGGAGGATATTATGAAAAAACGCTTCTCTTCTGTTCCTGCTTTTGCACTCGGCGCGATCGTCGGGGTGGCGCTGACAGCCGGTACGGCCGTTGGTGCCGCCGTTTACCTGAAGGCATTTCCATCCCATTCCAAAATTGTGGTCAACGGATCGGAAGCCCGGCTGTCGGATTCTCCGGTAGTCATACAGAACAAGCTGTATGTCCCCGTGCGGGACTTCTCGGAAGCGCTTGGGTATCGAGTCGGCTCCGTCGGGGCCGAGGGGATCGGAATTATTCCCCAATCCTCGAATGGAGAGGCGATCCCGGTCGGCCCGTCTGCGCCTTCCGAGTCTGAAGGAACGCCTGCTCCCGAGCGTCATTTGGTGAAAAACCTCGGCAAGCTGATCGAAGTCAACGGCGAATTGAATATGCAAAAGATTTATATCGTTATCGCTGCCGGTGAAGCGAGGCTGTATTCGCAAGATGAAACCACCGGCAACGGGCTGCTGCATTATTTGATTCTAGACGGCGATCCTTCCCTTTACGACCCGTTTGTACAGATGGACGGCCAAGCCGGCGAGCTTGATTACAACCTGCCGAATTTCGAAGGTCAGACGCCGCTTCATCTGGCGGTCATCCACAAGAATGACTTCTACATCGACAAGCTGCTGAACCAGCACAAGGTAAATGCCTCCCTTCAAGACGCTTCCGGAAAGACGGCGCTGAACTATGCCGAAAAAGACAGCAAGCAGTACAAATTGCTTACGGCCTACATCAACAAGAACAACAAGTGATGTCCGAATGCTGCAGAGGCGCGTGAGCTCCACCGTTTACGACAGCCTCCTTCTCTATGCAGCCCTTCATATGCTATCGGAAGCCCGCTCACTTGGCGGGCTTTTGCTTTTGCGATTTACGGGTTAAAGCCCCGTGTCGTTTTTTCACAGCCTAACTGTAACTTTATGCCCTGGTTATACGTGTGTTACATAGAGGGGAGGACATGAAACTGAACAGTCTGGAATCGATTTATCAATATTACGTGAAAGACGTGTATCGTTACTTGTACTCCCTCTCTTACGATCACCATACGGCCGAGGACCTGGTGCAGGAAACCTTTTACCGGGCTTATTTGTATCTCGAGGATTGGAAGGAAGAACGAATCAAGCCATGGCTGTTTCGGGTAGCCCATAACGCTTACGTGGACTATCAGCGCAAGGCGAGCCGCAGCATCGTCCAGGACGCAGAATTTTTCGATCAGATGATAGACCGGAATACGCCCGAGAACATCCTGCTCCAGCAAGAAGTCCACAGAGAACTCGGACGGATGCTCGCCGATATTCCGGAGAAGCAGCGGCAAGCGGTGCTCCTGGTCGATTTTCATCAATTCACTTACCAGGAGGCGGCGGATATCATGGGCATTACCTTATCCCATATCAAGATTACGTTATTTCGGGCCAGGCAGCGGCTGCGGGACATGAAACGAAAGGACGGGAATTTATGAGCGAAGAATTCAGGCAGCGGCTGAAGGACTATGCGGATGGCAAGCTGAGTGACGAGGAAAAAAACGAAATCGAACGGGAAATGGAGAAGTTGGAGGAATACCAGGCTTACGTGAACGAGATGATGGATAGCGAGCGTTCGAGCGATGCCAGACCCCCGCATGCCGCTGACGGTCAGGCCGGCCTAACGCCCAAGAAAGAAAAGCGAATCGTTCGCCGGGGCAAATGGCGGGCCCGAATCTCCAATACGTTGACGGTGATATCGGCGTTTCTGGCGATATTCGTCATCAGCTCGATCATTACGGCGCTGTTTTACGGGGTCGGCGACCCCAGCCGCAACGATAAATATCGGGATGCCATCGCTTCCGCCATCTCGATCTCGAAACCTAATATCGATGTCTCGCTAAGCAGTCAGGGTAAAGCCTTCTTCATGCAGGAAATGTACGGGGATATGGTCAAGCGAGTCGGGAGTGAACGCGTGACCGTCGGCGAATACACTGTCAACTTCCTGTTCGGACTGCCCTCCGTCGATACGGATTGGAAGAATGGCAGCTCGGGTTCATCGCAGATTTTCTACCGGCCGGATAGCTCTGCGGAGACTTCTTCCGCGAATCAAGAAGAACCCAACGAGCAGTCAAAAGAGCAAAACGCTAGCACCTCCTCTGCAAAGAGCGGTGATTGGTCCAGGCTCGAAAAGCTTCCCGAAGGCACCGTGGCTGAGGCTTACGTATCGTTTAACCGTTTCTTCACGACCGACGAACTGCTGAAGCAGTTCGAGAACCGGAATATGGAGGCCGTCTGGTTTGCCGTCGATACAGGGCCGGATGATCGATTCGGCGACGGAGACGGCGTAATCTCCCATCCTGTCGGCTTTCCTTCTTATCCCGTCTGGCATCATGACGATTTGACAGTGACCTCTTATCAGGAGCAAAAAACCGGATGGTTTAGCAAGACCACCCTCAGTGGCGGACATTACCCTTCTGTAGACACCTACGGGGACGGGGAGCTGCGGAATGAGCACTTCCTCAAATCGCTGCGGCTTCTGCAGGAGTATGACCTGATTGCCGAACGGGTGGCTCCCTTCATTGACCTGGACGCTTCCTTAGCTTACGTGGAACAGAACGGCGTTCGCCTCTATGGTGCCGTCATTACCGGCCCTGTCAAAGAGCTGCTGACCTTGCGCGAGGTATCCTGGGTCCACGATCTTCGGGTCGGGGAAGTGCGGCTGTGGAATTGGTTCGAGTAATGGTCGAAGGTGAGTGCCGTATACTACAACTGGCTGGCTAACATGAAATGAGGGCCGACAGCCCTCCAAAGCATGCCCCAGCCATGCTCCGTGCGTACAGGGATCGATGCGCACGTTATACAAGATGACTATTAGGGCGCGGATATCCCGGACTTCTTCCTTCATGGCAAGTCCGGGATTTTTCATTAGTCATATAAAAGATTCAGGTCATGAATGATCCCTGCTGCCTGCGCTTGACTCGTGTGACCATTGCTCCATTTGCTGCTTTTTTTCCCGCTCCTCCCGGATTCGGCGGTCCCTCTCCATCGCGTCAGCAATATAATCGCGCGGTTTCAGCTTGCTGTTGATGTTCAGCAAAATGCCGATCATGATGAGCTGCAGCAAAGCAATAACAACCAGCATGACATCCCTCCTTCTACATGGATTATGGGTACTCTTGAACATTCCTACTTAATATAACACCTTCTCCCTCTATCAAGTTGGGAGTAAAGCTTATCGTCATAACCCTCATGAACGATAATTCATGCCATGAATCATAAGAGCTTCGCCCATGCGCTTACCCATATCCTGCACTTTGCCAGACTTCCGAGAATCCGTTAAACTGGTAAGACGATAAACGAAATACGAAATGATTGGTGAATTTCATGACATCCATACCCTTTTATAAACGCCCGTACGGCGGTGAGCGTCAGGATATTCCGTTTGCGAAGCTGGCTTCCTTCGAGAACAGCCGGGACCTGATCCGCGATGACGCGCCGGATGCGGCTTTTTTTCGCGGCTTGGAATCCCAGGGACTGCTGCTGAACCGCGCCCAGATCCAGGCCGTACGACATACGCAAGGACCGCTGCTTACGCTTGCCGGCGCAGGCTCCGGCAAAACCTCCGTGCTGGTCAGCCGGACAGGCTACCTCATTGCTGCCAAGCACGTGGATCCGTCTTCCATCCTGCTTGTCACCTTCTCCTCCAAGGCGGCGGCCGAGATGAAGGAGCGCATCATGGCGCTTCCCGGCTTGAGGTCCAGCGAAACCGCCAAGGTAACGGCAAGAACCTTCCATTCCTTCTTCCTGTACTTGCTGCGAACCCGCGGCTACAAGCAGGAAATCCTGAGCAACGCCAGGCATCAGCAATTTATCATGAAGCGCATCCTGCGGGAAATGGGCTTGCAGGACAGCTACGAAGCCGAGACGCTGCTATCGCTGTGGTCCGCCCACCGGATGAGTATGACCGGACTTGACGAGCTGCCTGTCAAAACGCCTGCCGAGGTTGAACAGCGGCAGATTTTTGCCCGGTATGAAAAATGGAAGGAAGAGCATGGCCAGATGGATTTCGACGACATTCTGGTCTTCTCCTATCGTCTGCTGTCCCATGATTCCGGACTGCTCGCCTCCCTTCAGAGGCGGTACCGTTATGTCATGGTCGACGAGTTTCAGGATACGGGACTGCTGCCTTATGAGCTGCTCAAGAAAATCGTCGCCCCGCACCGCAATTTAATGGTTGTAGGTGACGATGACCAGACCATATACGGCTTCAACGGGGCGCGCAACGAATTCATCCTGGAATTCGACCAGACGTTTCCCGGGGCTAAGGTCGTGACGCTCGATATCAATTACCGCTCCCTCTCCTCGATCGTCGGCCTGGGGAACGAAATTATCCGCGTCAATGAACGGCGGCGCCCCAAGCAGCTGCGGTCGACCCGCAAGAGCAGCAGCGTGCCGCTCTACCTTCGACCCGGCGATCCCGATCAAGAAGCGGAGCTGCTGCTGTCCCATATCACCGAGCAGGTCCGGGAGCACGGGAAGCAGTACCGCGACCACGCCATTCTATATCGCACCGCAAACAACAGCCGGGCGATCTTCGAGCAGCTCGTGATGCGGGAAATTCCGTTCATTCATTATGAGAACGGGGATCTGTTCTACGAGCAGTGGATCGTCAAGCCGCTCATGGATCATCTGCGGCTGTCGCTGGACCGGCGCAATTTCACGGCGATGGAGGGCATGCTTCATACGCTGTACATCAACCGCGACAAGGGCATGGCTTTCATCCGGCAGCAGGATGCTCCGCGGCCCAAAAAAGGCCCTCTGTCGCACCTCCTCTCCTTCCCCGGGCTGAAGGATTTCCAGATCGAGAATATAAGGGAACGCTCCAAGCTCATCAAGAGCCTGAAGGCGATGGAGCCCCTTCAGGCCGTGCAGGAAATGAGACGGCAATTCTATGATAAATTCCTGGAGGCCGACGAGCGGCAGGAGATCACCCTTCATAAGGAATTCATTCAAGAGGGGCTGGATGAACTGGAGGCTTCCGCGAAGCGCTTTGGCGATATCGCTGAATTCGTCGGATTTGTCGACCGGCTGATCATCATCCATAAGGAAATGGCGGCCATGAAACGGGATGAGCATGCCGATGCCGTCCGCTTAATGACCATCCATAAATCCAAGGGGCTGGAATTTCCCTCGGTGTGCCTGATCGGAGCGAGCGAGGGCATTCTGCCGCATACGTCCGCTTTGGACGCCGAGCACCGGGACGATCAGCGCCCGCTGTCGGACAAAGAGGATAAGGCCTTGGATGCGTTGGAAGAGGAACGCAGATTGGCTTATGTTGCCATCACCAGAGCACGGGATGAACTGGTGATCAGCTCCCCGGGCTTTTATCGCGGACGGAAAGCGGAGGTTTCCCGCTTCTTCCGGGACGTGTTCCTCACGGATGAACAGAGCAAACAGGGCAACAGCATACCGAACAAGGGAGCAGGGTCAACGGCCCGTACAGCCTTTACGGCGCAACGTACGATCCGCATAGAAACCTCGGCCAAGCCTTCATCGCCTTCCACTTCTGCCGGACGAAGGACCGGGAGCGCCGTTAACCAGACGAGCCAACGTTTCGGTTCAGGTTCACGGACAGGGTCGAGTTCTGCTCCCAAGCCGCAGTCTCCGGCTGCTCCCGCTGCAACGGAGACCGTCGACGTATGGCTGTGCTCCGGCCCTAATTGCAAGGGCTGGCAGCGAGTCAACGCACGTATCCCTGTTAACACAAGGGATCGGGAGAGCAAAGCCTGTCCATTATGCCAGACACCCATGAAACAGGGTCGCAAAGAAGTCCCGGTGCATCACAGGCGCTAGGGGCAATTCGTTATACTAAATAGCTCGATTTAAAGCTGTTAGGTGAAACATAGCGGTTTCTGGAATCATGAATACAACCATTATCGCAGCTTTTGCCATTCCTGCGCAGCATGATGATACCTGTCTGAATGAATTGTCGTGCCGCAAGCGCACGTCGATGTCTCCAAACCCGAAGCCTGTTATCGCAGGCCTCGGGTTTTTGACATCCCAAGACGGCATAACGATGGTAGGCTTTACATTACATGACGGATCGGCTCAATCAGCATTCCGGTTTTATTTTTCCGATCCCGCAAATAAATATGGAAGCGTATACAGAATGCGTTACAATGGACATAAGAGATCATCTTATCTCATGCTTTGATGCATACCGAGGAGGAATGCCGTCATGATTAAAGGAATTGCCCATCTGGCGTTCGATGTTGCCGATATGGAGAAATCCCTGCATTTTTACTGTAATGTGCTTGGTTTTACCCGCGCTTTTGATATTCCCAATGATCAGGGCGAACCGTGGATCGAGTACATTAAGGTGCGTGATGGACAGTTTATCGAGCTGTTTTACGGCGGACAAAATAAACCGGCCCGTGTAGAGCGGCCCGTCGGATTCTCCCATCTCTGCCTTGAGGTGGAAGACGTCGAGCGCATCGCGGAGCATCTTCGCAAGCAGGGCGTGAAGCTGGACGTTGAGCCGGTTCAAGGAAAAGACTTCAACTGGCAGTGCTGGGCCAGGGACCCGGACGGCAACCGGATCGAATTCATGCAGCTGGATCCGGAATCGCCCCAGATGAACTGTTAGACGCGACCATCGACAGCCGAATCTCTGTCATACCTCACCCGAGGCCCCAGTGGAAACAAGCGTCCGTTTGATCGCCGTTTCATTATCGCACATCGTACCTCACGAAACATGCAGAGCTGAAAAATTTCCGTACCACGCAGCCGCTTCCCGAAACGAATCTGCCGACAAGGGTATTGATTGCAACGACATTCCGGCGGCTGTCGCCCGATAATCTCAAGGTCATCCCGTATACAGGGTTGACCTTGTTTTTTCTTGTGCAAAATGTAGAGACAGGCCTTGCATTCAACATCTTGCCAACTTCTGTTAATCCGGCTACAATATAACCACTGAATTATTCAAATTTGAATAATATGTACATAGTTGAATAAGGAAAAGGAGTATCCTTAACATGAATGCACAACAAAGCAACATCAAATTGGTCGTGGCTGGTCTGCTGCTCGGCATCTTCATGGCCGCCATCGATAACACGATTGTAGCGACCGCGTTATCGACGATTATCCGCGATCTTCAGGGCTTCGACCAAGTCGTCTGGGTAACCTCGATCTACATGGTTGCCGTAATGGCCGGCACGCCGATATTCGGCAAGCTGTCCGATATGTACGGACGGAAGCGGTTCTTTATATTCGGACTGGTTGTCTTCCTGATTGGTTCTGCCCTCTGCGGGATGGCGAACAATATGACAGAGCTTATTATTTACCGGGCGATTCAAGGAATCGGCGGCGGTGCTCTTATGCCGATTGCGTTTACCATCGTGTTTGACCTGTTCCCGCCGGAGAAGCGCGGTAAAATGACAGGTCTGCTCGGCGCCGTATTCGGCACCTCCAGCATCATGGGACCGCTGCTGGGTGCTTTTATTACCGACAGCATCGGCTGGGAATGGATATTCTATGTCAACGTTCCGATCGGAATCGTGTCCTTTATCTTCATCATGACTTCCTACAAGGAGTCCCGTTCCCATGCCAAGCAAAAGATTGACTGGACGGGGGCTGCAACGCTTGTAGGCGCGATCATCTGTCTGATGTTCGGTCTGGAGCTGGGCGGGCAAACCTATGCATGGGATTCACCGCAAATTCTGGGCTTGTTCGGGGGATTCATTGCTTTGTTTATCGTGTTTCTGTTCGCAGAGACCCGAGCAGCCGAACCCATTATTTCATTCCAAATGTTCCGTAAACGCCTGTTTGCTTCAAGTAATATCGTTGCCTTGTTCTATGGAGCAACGTTTATCGTGGCCACCATCTACATCCCGATCTTTGTGAGCGGAGTGTACGGTGGATCGGCAACCAATTCGGGCCTCATTCTGATGCCGATGATGCTCGGCAGCGTATTCGGGAGCCAAGGTGGCGGTATGCTGACGACCCGGACTTCGTTTAGAAACATCATGATCCTGTCCGTCTTGTGCTTTATCACAGGCATTTTCTGCCTGAGCACGATCAGTCCGGATACGCCGCGCTACCTGTTAACGCTCTTCATGGTCCTGACCGGCTTTGGCGTCGGGTTCTCGTTCTCCACGCTCAGCATGGCCTCCATCCATAACTTTGATGCCAGACAGCGCGGCGCGGCAACATCGACGAACTCCTTCCTGCGCTCCTTCGGCATGACGGTGGGGATTACGATCTTCGGGATCATCCAGCGCAACGGCCTGAACAATCGGCTCGCGGAAGCCGGAGGAAACGCGCCGGCCGGTGCCGAGTTAAACGCGGATGCCGTCCTTTCACCTGAAGTGATGGGGCAGCTTCCACCGAACGTGCGCGAACAGATCACGGCTTCATTGGCCGATTCCATCGCGAACACGTTCATGTGGGCGCTTGTGCCGGCGATACTGGCTCTCGTGTTCGTCCTTATGATGGGCAACGAACGGGTGACCGTTCCCTCCAAGGCCAAGGGAGCCTGATGGCATGTCCATGAAGCTGGCCATCCTGGGCTTGCTGCTGGAAGGAGACCTTCATCCCTACGAGATCCGGATCAAGATGAAGGACCGGGGCATGGATCAATATACCAAGCTCCAGATGGGCTCCCTCTATTACGCGGTAGACCGGCTCGCCGAGGAAGGATATATCGAAGCCGTGGAAACCATCCAAAGCGACAGCCGTCCGGATAAAACCATCTACCGGATCACGGAATCCGGACGCAAGCTTTTTGAACAGCTGCTGCTCAAGAAATTCAGGGACATCGAGCCCGTGCACCACCCGCTGTATATGGCGCTGCCCTTCTCTCGCCACGCAGACCCCGCCGTTCTGGCCCCGATCCTGCAGACCCGGATCCGGGAAGCCGAACACCGGGTGAATCAGGCGTATCAACTATACGTAGAGCACCAGCATATCGTCCCCCGCAGCACGCAGCACCTGATGATCGGAATGTATGAGCACGCCAAGACCGACCTGAACTGGTTAAGAAGGCTGCACGAGGACCTGGTGCAAGGGAAGCTCGGCACGATGGGCGAGCCGTTGCTTCCGGAGGACGACCAGGAATGACGATAATGCCAAGGGGCTTTCCACCTGCTATTGAATACGCAAAAAAAAGCGAGCACTTCCCTCACTCAGGGTTGGTGCTCGCTTTTTTATATGAAAACGAAATTTAGAACAGGAATTCATCCGGGTTGGAGCCGAAACGTTTGTTTTGGTTCAAGCCGTCAATGGCCGCCATATCTTCTGCGGAAAGCTCGAAATCGAAAATGCCGGCGTTTTCACGGATCCGATGATCTTTAATCGATTTCGGAATGACGATGACGCCGTTCTGAATGTCCCAGCGCAGAATGACTTGCGCCGTGGTTTTTCCGTATTTCTCCGCGATCTGCGCCAGCGCCGGTTGATCGAGGTTGCCCTGCATCAACGGACTCCACGCTTCCAGAACGATATGATTCTCGCGTGCATAGCCCAGCAGTTCCTTCTGGGAAAGCAGCGGATGCAATTCCACTTGGTTGACGACAGGTACCACGCCGGTATCCTCAATGATATGCTGCAGGTGGCGGATTTGGAAATTGCTGACGCCGATGGAACGAACGAGGCCTTCTTTTTGCAGATGAATCAATGCCTTCCACGTCTCGAGGTATTTATCTTTACCCGGCCAGTGCACGAGATATAAATCAACGATATCCAGACCCAGCTTCTTGCGGCTCGTCTCAAAAGCTTGCAGCGTCTTCTCATAACCCTGGTCATCGTTCCATACCTTGGTGGTGATGAACAGCTCGTCCCGCGAAACTCCGGATTCGCGAATGGCTTGCCCTACGCCCTCTTCATTGCCGTAGATGGCAGCGGTATCGATGCTGCGGTACCCTGCAGCGATTGCTGATTTTACGGACTGAATAACCTCTTCGCCTTCTTTGGTCTTCCATACGCCAAGGCCCAGCCACGGCATTTTTACGCCGTCATTCAAAGTAGGTCCATCGGTAAAAGTTTGATTGGCCATTCTGAAATCCCTCCTGTTATATGTAATGCAGCGGAAATATAGCCGCTTTCTCCAGTATATCAAAATCCCAGTATCCCGCTCAACGTTACTCCCCTTGCGAGGGCTGCGGACATTTTTTAACTAATCCCATCATTCATCGCCAAAAAGGGCCGTCCTATGAGCAGCATGCTGCTCATAGGACGGCCCTTTATTAATCGTTACGGCATTTGCATGTAACCTATCGTTTTAAACCTTGCGTCTAAAAATACCGAAGGTCAGCAGCCCGCATGCCGCCAGAAACAGATACGGCCCAGCGGCCGCCCCTCTGATCGTCTCTCCAAAAAAATCAATGGTCTTGGACGACACGTACATCATGGTCAGGAAAATAGCGACCAGCGCAAAAGCGTAGGCAATCAGCTTGTTCATCTTCTTCTCGCGAACCACTTTCAAAAACGGATAAATGAAACATACGATGAACAACACGCCGCCCTGCATAAAGCCGTTCTCCGCAGCCACGCCGATATCCAGCCATTTAAAAAAGAACGAGGCTATCGCCAGACAGGTTGCGATAAAAATAAATTTGCTCCCCAGATCCCACTGTTTAAACCGAAATTTCATCCATGTACACTCCCCTAGTGTCAATCCCCCGGATGCCCAGCACCCTTCGATAAACTTAGGGTCCATTATACCGGATTTTTGCGGCCGGGGATAGATCAACTACAGGTCTGCAGCACTATTCAGCCATACCGTCTTGTTCGCGGCCGGTTGACGTTTCCCCTGCTTCGGCTCCATGTCCGGATATCCGATGTACAGGAAACCCAGCATTTTATCGTCAGGCTTCAATCCGAACGCTTGGTTCATCAGCGCATGGAAACACGGCTCGCCGGTTCTCCACACGGCGCCGAGACCCAACTCATGAATTTGCAGCAGCATGTTCTGGATGCCCGCGAATACCGCTCCGTACTCTTCCAGCTCAATCACCTTCGGATCCGTCGACGGCTCAACCGCCACACCGATGACGACCGGAGCGCGGTACGCCTTCGTACGTCCCGATTCGCGCGCTGCGTTCACGGCCTCTTCGCTCGTATCGTCGCCGCCGGCCACCTGAATATCCCCCAGGGCATTGCCGAGCACGTCGCGGCCTTCTCCTTGCATGACAAAGAATTTCCACGGCTCCGTCAGCTTGTGGTTCGGCGCCCAGGTTCCTGCTTCGACAATCTGTTCGATCAACTCCTGCGGTACGGCGTCAGGCTTGACCTTGCCAAGGCTGCGGCGCGTGCGGATTGCTTCACTTACGTTCATATCTGATTTCCTCCCGAGCTATATATAGTTGGTCTTATTTGCATACTCCTAATTGAGAGTCTATCTCAATTATAACAAAAAGAGAAGGGGACACCTATCGAGATTCTCGGGTACGGTTCATGTCATAAATTGACCAGTTGAAGAATAACAAGCTCTTCTCTGTCTCCAAATCCTCGAATACAGCCTAGAATTATTGTAAATCCTCCTCTGTTTTACTAGCATTTGGATCGAAACGTTCACATCCTTCCCCTTTATTTTATCTAGATTTCCATGCCATTATCTGGGATAATGAGGTTTAACTCACACAAGAAGATTAGGAGGATGATTCATGACTGATAAGCGACTTATAACGCCCGAGGATTTGTACCGGATACACTGGGTGAATGACCCTGTCGTATCCCCCGCAAGCGGGGCTATAGCCTATGTACATAAGTCCGTCAGCGAAAAGCACGACGGTTACCGTTCCCATATCCGCCTGCTTCCCGCAGGGGGCGATCAGGATATTCCCTTCACTTCCGGCGAAGCCGATGCAGCACCTGCTTGGTCCCCCGACGGGTCTGAGCTTGCCTTCTTGCGTAAAAAGGGCGATAAGCCACAGGTATGGATCATGCCTGCCAACGGAGGGGAAGCCCGTCCCGCTACCGACCTGAAGCACGGCGTCAGCGCATTTAAATGGTCGCCGGACAGTTCACTACTGCTGGTTCGGAGCGAAGCCGAAGCGGCTGAATCTACCGAAAGCGAAGAGAAAGACAATGACGACAAGCACAAACTGCCGGAAGAAAAAATCATTAACCGCATTAAATATAAAGCCGATGGCCCCGGATTATGGAATGACCGCCGACATCATCTATATATCGTGAATCCGGCTACGGAAGAATGCCAACCAATCACCGAAGGCGATTTTGACGTATATGCCTTTGCCTGGTCACCCGACGGCGGCAGCATCGCATACAGCAGCACCCTAGCCACGGAGCAGTTCCCGGACCCGGATCTTCGCTTGACGAACGATGTGTTTGTCATGGACCTGTCCAGCGGATCGGTAACCGAAATCACGGACGGAACCCTCTCGATCGGCTCCATTGCGTTCACCCCGGACGGGCAGCATGTACTCATGCTTGCCAGCGATCTCAGCTGCGGATTTGCCACGCTGACCAAAATCCACCTGGTTCCGCTCTCGGGCGGAGAAGCCCGCGTCCTCTTCACGGACATGGACGTTCAGCTCGGGCACGCCGCGGTCAGCGACATGAGAGCCGGAGCGGGAACGCCTCCCCTTTTCAGCAAGGACGGCCGATCGGTTTACGTCCAGCTCAGCCAGGATGGGGGCGTCCATATTGGACGTTTTGCCTTGGACGGCTCCTCCTTCGAGCTGGTGGTGGCAGGTGAACGCGAGGTGTACCAATTCGCACTGACACCGGAAGAGAACGTGGTATTTGCCGCTGCCGACCCGCTGCAGCCGGGCGATCTGTTCAGCTTCACTACAGGCAGCAACGAGGAACACCGTCTGACGAACTGCAATGAGGAGCTGTGGGATGAGCTTAACCTCAGCACGCCGGAGTCATTCACCTTCCGCACCTCTGACGGATGGCCGATCCAGGGCTGGATCATGAAGCCTGCCGAATTCAAGGAAGGCACCAAGGTGCCGGCAGTGCTGGAAATCCACGGGGGACCGCAGGCGATGTACGCGCACACCTTCATGCATGAATTCCAGTTGCTGGCCGCAGCCGGTTATGCAGTATTCTATACGAATCCGCGCGGCGGGCACGGATATGGGCAGGTTCACGTCAACACCGTCCGCGGGGATTACGGCGGTCGCGATTACCAGGATCTGATGGAAGCCGTGGATTACGTGGTGGAGACCTATGACTTCGTCGATGCCTCTCGCCTTGGCGTCACCGGCGGAAGCTACGGCGGCTTCATGACCAACTGGATCGTCGGCCATACCGACCGGTTCCAGGCAGCGGTCACGCAGCGCTCGATCTCGAACTGGATCTCCTTCTACGGCGTCAGCGATATCGGCTATACCTTTACCCAGGATCAAATCTGGGGCAATCCTTGGGACAATCTCGACAAGCTGTGGAAGCACTCTCCGCTCGCTTACGTGAAGAACGTGAACACCCCGCTCTTGATCCTGCACGGGGAGCAGGACCTCCGCTGCCCGATCGAGCAAGGGGAGCAGCTGTTCATCGCCTTGAAGAAGCTCGGCAGGAAGACGCAGCTCATCCGCTTCCCGGGCGCGGATCATAACCTGTCCCGTAGCGGTCATCCGCATCTGCGAGTCAAACGCTTGAGTCATATCGTCCGCTGGTTCGTGGAGCATATCGAAAAATAACATCAAAAGAAAAACCATCCCCGTGCGAGCTGGCGTAATGAACGCTCGCATTAGGATGGTTTTTTTTGTGTTAGTTCATCAAACAGGACCGAACACCGTCTCGCCCGCTACAACGGTCTCCCGGACCACCATGCCCGATCCGTCCGTATCGCAGTCGAACAGCGTCAGGTTCGCCGGGTTCCCGACCGCAAGCCCGCCCAACTGCGGCATATCCAATACCATAGCCGGGCGGACCGTGACCGCGCTTACCGCTTCCGCCAGCGTCATATCCGTATAGCGGATCGCGTTCGCAATGCCAACGTCCAGCGAAGAAGCGGATCCGGCCAGTATCGCCGGATTCGCTACCGTATGCAGGCGCCCGTCCGCCGTCAGCTCGACTTCGCCTCCGATGAGGCTGCTGTACCTTCCGGGAGCCATGCCGCCGAACATGACGGCATCGCTGACAAGCACCGCTTTGTTCCGTTTTGCCCGCAGCATCGCTTTCAGCACAGAGGGCGCCAGATGGTGGCCGTCCGGTATAAAGGTGGCCCATAACCGGTCGTCCGCCAGCTGGTGCCAGATATAGTTGGGGTGGCGCGGCAAAACGGGCTGCGAGCCGTTCCCCAGATGCGTCGAAACCGTTGCCCCTGCCTGCACCGCCCGATCGATCTGCTCGCCGGTTGCCATCGTATGCCCGATCGCGACGATAACACCTGCCTTGACTACCTTCTCTATAAATGGAACCGAGCCTTCGCGCTCCGGCGCGAGTGTCACCATCCGGATAAGCCCGTCAGCCGCATCCTGAAGCCGTTGAAACTCATCCCAATCCGGATTCCGGATATACTCCCTCGGATGCGCCCCGCGACTGCCGTCTTCATCGGAAAGATAGGGGCCTTCCATATGAATGCCGACAATCGAGGCACTTCCGAACTCCCCGGATCGGACATACCGGGACAACCCGCTGAATGCTTGACGCATCCGGTCGTAGCTGCCCGTGATGACCGTCGGCAAGTATGCGGCGACCCCGCACCGATGCAGCGCCCTCGTCACGCCTTCAATGTCGCTTTGCGACGTCACGGTTCCATTCAAATCGTATCCGCCGAAGCCGTTGACCTGCACATCGATCCAGCCGCTGCTGATCCAGGGCAGTACCGCCGTCTTATCCCCCTGATCTAACCGTCGTATAGCCGCGATCCGTCCGTCTGAAGACTCTACCTCAACCGGCTCGCCGGTGTGCGGGAGCTTTCCACGCCACATCATAGGTGCCCCCTGCCTAAGCCCATTGATATATCGGCGCTGCCGATGCTTTATCCAGAAACAGCATCCAGCTGGGGTGCGTCTTCAGGATGGTGGCCGGCACCCGGTTATCGACCCCGCCTTGCATCGTATTCTGAATGGCTGCCGCTTTCGCCTGATGAGGCACGACCGATACGATATGGCGGCTCTTCATAATCTGCTTGACCGTCATCGTAATCGCCTGTTCGGGCACTTCCTCATTCGATGCAAACCAGCCTTCCCTTACCTGCTGGCTCTTGCAGGTATCGCTGAGATTCACGATCGTATAAGGCGAATCGTTATCAAAATCGGCCGGCGGATCATTAAAGGCAATATGCGCATTCTCCCCGATCCCGATCAGGGCCAAATCCACGGGCGCTTTGACGATTTCCTCGTTCAGCCGCTTCACCGTTTCCTCGGGATCGCCCTCCCCGTTGATGAGCCAGGCTTGGCCGACGCTCGCATATTTCAGGAAGCGCTCCTTCAAGTACTTGCGAAAGCTCGCCGGATGGGATTCCGGCAGCGCGATGTATTCGTCCAAATGAAACATTTCGATTCGTTCCCATTCCAGATCCAGCTTCACGAAGTGCGACAAAAACTCAAACTGCGACGCGCCCGTCGACAGGACGATGCGCGCTTTTCCTTTATCCGCGATTGTATCGCGGAGAATCGCCTCGCAAGCGCGGGCCGCCTCCAAGCCTGCCTGATCCGCATGTTCCAAGATGTTCAACTGCATAATGATAATTCCTCCTTGTTGTACCACATTGTAGAAATGTAAGCCGTTAGGCCAGAACGCCGCTATTCATAAATTCATCCAGCCTCACCATGCGCTTCTCAACGCGGGAACGCTCGGCGGCAAACGCCATCAGATGACTCTGGATCGACGCTTGGGCAGAGGTTGTGCTGTTATGCTGTCCCTTGGATTGAACCGACTTCACGAAATCCGCGATCAATCGCATATCCCCGCCGCCATGGCCTACATGGCCTTCCGGATCGACGAGCTGGATCACTTCCTGCTTGCCGCTGCCGAAACGGCGGATCTCGATCTCATTGGTTTCCATCGTGGCCCGTATTTCGCCTTCGGTGCCCATTAGCTTGATGGTACGGTTGCATTTCTCCGTGAACGCGCTCATCGTGAACACCGCCGTAATGTCATGCTCGAACTCCATGCTGACGACCTGATGATCCACGACGTCGTTATCGCAGTGGTACACGCACCGGCCAAAAGGACCCTCCAGCATCGCTTGGTAACGCGCTTCGTAGCTCGGGTCGTTGCTCGCGGCCTCGCCTTTCCAGCCCGCATTCTCGATCAAATACGTATTCGGCGCATAGTATTGGCATTCGTGCGATACCGGGCATCCATCCAGGCAGCGCTTCGGCGCGCCGGGAGGAGCCGACTCCGGACGGAAATGCGACAGGTGGCCATAGGAGGCCACGCTTAGACATCGGCCTCCCGCCAGCCATTGCATGATGTCCAAGTCATGGCAGGATTTGGCCAAAATCATCGGGCTGGATGACTCGCTGCTATTGAAATATCCCCGCACATACGAGTGGGCCTGGTGCCAATAACCGACGTTCTCGTTGTGCTGGATCGACATCAGGCGGCCGATTCGTCCTTCATCGAGCAGCCGTTTAAGCTCTTGGAAAAAAGGCGCATACCGGAGAACATGGCAAATCGTTAACGTACGGTCGAAGGCTTCCGCCTGCCGGCCCATATCGATGCATTCCTGCCACTCCGGGGACATCGGCTTTTCCAGCAGCACATGATACCCGGCCGCCAACGCCTTCATGGTCGGCTCATAGTGGTCCCGGTCCCTCGTGCAGATGAAGACCGCATCCGATTGACGGGGGCCGGCAAACAGCTCATCCCAGCTCGCAAAGCATTGCTCATCCGCTATCCCGAACTTCGCTTGGCAGCGGCTGCGCCGCACCTCATCCGGATCCGCAACGGCAACGATCTGCATCTCCTCCGGTCGCTGGAGCGCATATCCGCTGTAAATCATGCCGCGAAGGCCGGCTCCGACCAGCGTGACCGTTAGCGGTTTTGGTTTACTCATGTCCTTCCACATCCTTTCTCTCTAGTTGCCCGCGATATTCTACCCGTGGTTCGTTCAGCTCAGAGGAATCAAGCATCTTGAAAATGCCGGGAAACACGATGCTCATCGCTTCCTCCTCCTCAAGCTGCCGAGCCCTGACCAGATCGGCTGCGCTGCTCACAGGATGAATGGCCGTAATCGTGCCGATTCTATGGTCAACCTCCGCGGCAAGCTGCACATATAACCCTTCCTGACCTACCGTATAGAACGGGATCGCTCCCGCCTGCCACTCATCAAAGTGGGAGATAACCTCCATGCACCGGATGACATCGTACGTGCGCAGCGCAGCCAAACTGTCCCCGAGCCAGATCAAATCATCGGCAAGCTTATGCAGCACCCCAAAATAAGAACGCGCGGGCTTACCATAGATCGGATAGGGCTCATGAGGACCGGCCCCGGACGTGTTCAGCACCAGCACGGCGCGGCCGGATCGACAGGTTTCCTGAATCCAGGCCCAATGCGCTTTCAGCTGGCAGGTCCCTCCCCGCCAAACGGCAACGGTCAGCGGCCGCCTTCGTTCGGCTGTATCCTCGGCTAGTCGGAATACATAACCGCTGTTCATGATGCCCTCCTGCGACCACCACAAGCGATAATCGGCCTCAAGGCCCTCCACTGCGCCCAGCCCAATGATGCGCGGGTTCAATTCGCAAGGCTTCCGGGAGGCGTAAATCTTCTCCTGCAGCCACTGCCTTGCTTGATCCCGTCTTTGCTGCGTCGGCAGCAACGAACGGGCTGCTGCCAACTGGTCGCAGCGATCGGCATTGAAGTCCCGGATCGTCCTTGCGTCGGCCTTATCCCGGTACACCTGACCGCTGGGACTGCACCACAGTTGTTCCGGAGGCAGCGCCTCGATCTTCATCGCCTCGTTGGGAGCAGCCTTCACCTTAAGATGCCGGACGAAAAATGCCGCCGCCGCCGCGGCCAGCCGATCCGTATAGCGGTGCGTCGAGGCGTCGGTCACAAGCTGCAGGTCGCCCGGGTGGCCGAGCAGCTCCCAGAAGCGCCTGCAGCGATCCACGGTGCGCCGCGTGCCTTCAATGGGGAAGAAATCGTATTCTGCCGCCAACACGATCAGCGGCTTCGGCGCAAAAGCGATGAGCAGATCCTCATGGTCGTAACCCAGCCCGGACAGGCCCGGCCATACCTGCTCGGCATCCTGCACGCCGCCGGCATGCATGTACAGCTGCCGGTTCATGATGAAGGTGGCGGGAGCCGCCGCCGCAATGCGTTCATCGCAGACCATCATCATGGCCGTCTGCGTTCCGCCGCCGGAATTTCCCGTTACGCCGATCCGCGACGGATCGACCTCGGGCCGCTCGCACAAGTAGTCGATGGCACGCATGGCATCGTGAACGAAATAACGGGCTACGCTGTCGCCGAGCATATGGCACTGAACGCCATACTGCTGATGCTCCTTCGTTCCCCATATGACGCTGCTCCCTGCCTGATCCTCGAAATCATGAAGGCTAAGGCGCTCGCCCTGCCCGATCGGATCGATGGCCAGCACAATGATGCCCGCCTGGACGAAGTGCTGGATGACGCGCTGATAATAGGGATCATGCTTCGCCCCCAACTCGTGTCCGCTCAGAAACAGGACGGCCGCGGAGCGTTCTTCCCGGTGATCGGGCAGATACAGATTCGACGTGACGGCATACCCCGGAAGGGACTCGAACATAACCTTCTCTACTTGAAATCCGGTTCCGCGAATGCTTCCCGTTGTGCGTCCGTTAAGAAGGGAATCGGTTCTGCCACCTGACATGTTGCCGGCGTCCCCCGCGGACCAGCGCGAACATTTCTTAAGCAGAGAGCTGTCAGGCGATGATGTTTCCTCCCTTAAGGCCGCCCCTTCTTCCCTTTCCGGGTTCAGTAATACATCCGGAAGACCGCCGATGGACCTCAGGAAGGCCGACTTTATGTCCTCTTGCCGCTTTCTTGCCGCCTCGGCCGTGACGATGGAATCCCGAATAGCATCCCCGGCAGCAAATGCGGCATCGGAACGCTCGGACACATGCGCTTTCAACTGATCCCGCGTGTCATATAGCGTGCAGATATACTGCTCCAGTTCCTGAACGCTGTTCATCTCGATGAACTCCTGTTGACGAGCGTCGGCGAAACGTCCGGCAGCTTCATCGCCCGGCCTTCGGCAATGGAGCGATTGGCCGTGGCGCCGATCAGAAGGGATTCGGCGCCTACCGAGCTGTCGGCTTGCTGACCTAGCGGATCTTCGATCCCGCCTTCGAACAGCGCCTTGCGCAGCTTCGCATCCCCGCCGCCGTGACCGGCGGCCGATGTATTGACCTCGACCAGCTCTTCCGTGCCATCGGCTCTGAAAATATGAATTCGGCTCGCTTCCCCTTGCTTCATATCCGCGTTGCTGTATACATTCGATACCTCAATCCGGCCTTTGCTGCCGTTGATCGCGGCGCGCCAACCCTCATACGGGCTATAGGCGACGAGGGAATAGGTCAGCATCGCATCATTGTCGTACCGGACATTGACCGACATCGTGTCATAAATGTCGATCCGGCCGTCAAACAGGCACCTGTCCCGCAAATAGCCGTCGGCTTCTTCCGCTTGGCGATAGTATTTTTCAAGAAACGGATCCTTTTCGATATCCATATAGAACACGCACTCGTCTTTCCGGTGGCAAGTCAGGCATCGTTCTCCATGGTCCTGCCGGTCGTCCCCGTACACCCGTCTCGTCCCAAACGCATGAACTTCCTCGGGACGGCTGTTCATCCACCAGTTCACGATGTCGAAGTGATGCGTGGACTTGTGAACCAGCAGCCCGCCGCTGTTCTTCATCTCGGCGTGCCATCTGCGGAAATAGTCCGCGCCATGCCGGCGGTCCAAAAACCACTCTAGATCAATATGGTAAACATCTCCGATGACTCCTTGCAGCAGAAGTTCCTTCACGGTCGCAAAATAAGGCGCAAACCGAAGGTTGAACGTGACCGTCACCTTCTTGCCGCTCTCCGACTCCGCCTGCAGAATCTCCCGGCACTTGTCTTCGTCAATCGTCATCGGCTTCTCGCTAATGACGTCGCAGCCTGCCCTCAAGGCTTGCACGATATAGGTATGATGCGTGTAATCCGTACTCGCCACGATCACGACATCCGGCTTCGCGGCGGCGATCATTCCGTCAAAATCATCGTAGACGGGGATTCCCCCGCACTCCTCGCTCAGAAAACGCGCCCGCACCGGATTGGCATCATACACGCCTTCAAAAGCAAGGACGCCTCTCCAGTCGGTAACCATTGGTTTAGCAAACATATACAGCGCTCTCGATCCAGCGCCGACCAGCACGTACTTCTTCATGTCGTAAGTTCCTCCTTCAGCCTTTCATCCCTGTCGAAGCGATGCCTTGAACAAATTGCTTCTGCGCGAACAGATAGACGATGACCACCGGCAGCGTCGTAATAACGGCCCCCGCCATCAGCAGCGCTTGATTGACGTTCTCCGATTTCAGGTAGAGCAAGCCGAGCGGCAATGTGTACAATTCCTTGTCTTGCAGGTAAATCAGCGGGCCCAGCGTGTTGTTCCACGCGCCCATGAAGGTGAATACGCCCAGCGCGGCCAGCGCCGGCTTGCACAGCGGCAAATAAATTTTGAAGAATATGCCCGGCGGGCTGCAGCCGTCGATCGTAGCCGATTCATACAGCTCTTTGGGCAAGGATTTAATGAACTGATGCATTAAGAAAATACCGAACGCCCCGCCCAGAAAGCTAGGTACGATCAAAGGGTAATACGAATTCAACGCCCCGAATTCCTTCCAGATGAAATAGGTCGGGATCATGGTCACTTGCGACGGAATCATTAGGGTAGCCAGCATGATCATATAGATCAGCCCCCGCAGCCGAAAGGTAAACATCGCCAGCCCGAAGGCCACAAAAGCGCTGGAGACCAAGGATCCCACCATCTCGATCGAAACGATGAAAAAGCTGTTCAAGGTATACCGGCCGAAGTCGACTTTATTCCATATCGTTACATAGTTATCCCAATTCAGCGGATTCGGGATGAGCTGCGGCGGCATCTGCGAGATGGCGCCAACCGTCTTCAGCGACGTGGACAGCATCCATATGAACGGGAACACCATGAAAACCGCACCGGCAATCAGCAGCAGGTACATCAGCACCTTAAGCAAGGGGTGAGTCGTCTTAGTCATAGTGCACCCACTTTTTCTCGAAATACTTCTGGAACAACGTGAAGCTCAGGATGATGACAAACAGCAGCCAGGCCGTTGCCGATGCCGGTCCCATTTTGAAGAGCAGGAACGCGTCCCGGTACACCAGCAGATTCGGCACCATATTTCTCTCCGGTATGCCCGTGGTGATGGAGCCGAACAGACCGAGGAACACGTCGAATGCCTGGAATGCCGAGATGGTAGATAAAATCATGACGAGGTACACCATCGGCGTTACCATCGGGAATACCACCTTCGTCAGCTGCTTCCAGCCATTGGCGCCATCGATCTGCGAGGCTTCCAGCACCTCTTTCGGGACGTTCTGCATGCCGGCCAGAATCATGATCATGGATTGGCCCACGCCCTTCCATACCTGAACGATCGCGATGCTGGAGATGACCATCAGCCAATGGCTGCTGTCTATCCATTTGACGGGGGCAAGGCCGACAGACTCCAGCACCCAGTTGATCACGCCGTATTGATAGTTGAACATCCATACCCAGACCACGCCGCCGGCGATCCACGGAGTCACGACGGGCAGGAAATAGAACAGCCGGAACAAGCCTTTGGCCCGGATGGCCTGATTCAGCATGAATGCGATCACGAACGCCATCAACGTCTGAATGGGCACGAAAATGAGCGCAAACACAAACACGTTCCGAATGGACACCCAGAACTCGTGCTTGTTCAGGACGCGCACCCAGTTGTCCAGTCCGATCCACCGCGGCGGGTTAAACAAATCCCACTCCGTGAAGGAAATATACGTGGAGAATAGGATCGGAAATAAGAGAAAAACCACGACATTGATGACAAACGGCAATGTGAAGATATAACCCCAGTATCCTTGTTTCTGCATGACACACCTGCCTTTCGTTAACGGAGCAGGGATGCGAATCCGACTCGTCGCCAAGACTGCATCTCCCTGATCCCTTGAAAGCTATTTACCGGAGTCCAGCACATCCTGAACCTTGGCATGAATATCCTTCACGCCGTCTTCCACCGAAACGTTGCCTACCATGATTTCATTGACCACCTGCTGCACCAGAATGCGCCATTCGCTCCAGGTAGCATTCTCATCAAGGGTAACGCCGCCTTCGTCAATGCCGTCCGTGAAAGCCGCTTTGTTCAGCGGTTTGGTTGTGCTGTCCTTCAATTGATCCAGCGCCGACTTCTTCACGGGCAGCGTGGATCCCGTCTTGACGATGATATCCTGCACTTCATCGCCGAGGTAATATTTCAGGAACTCCCAGGCAGCATCCTTCGATTCCTGCTTCGCCCTGGAGGAGACCAGCCACGTGTTGGCTACCATCGGAACATAGCGCTTGCCCTCTACCCCTTTCGGAATTTTGACGACATCCCAGTTCGTGTCGGCAAAGCTCTCGTTCATATTTACCTGCAGGCTGTATTGAAGGAAATACATCGCGGCCTTGCCGCTCGCGAATACTTCGAGCTCGCCGCCGTTCGCTTTCAGGTAATCGATATCGGCAAAATAGCCTTGATCCAAACCGTCATACAGCTGCTGTAATCCGGCCGCGGTTTTGGGATCGTCAAACCGCGATTTCGTCAGGGTGTCGTCCAAGGCCGAGCCGCCTGCCTGCTTGATCCAAGGAAACCAGCCGTTGGTTATGGAAAAGGAACCGATGAATCCGAATTGGCTGGTTTGGTCTCCTTCCTTGATCGTCAGCTGCTTGGAGGCTTCAATGAGGTCGTCAAAGGTCCAGTCGTCGGTCGGTACCGGCACGCCGGCCTTCTCGAAGACATCCTGGTTGTACGCTAGCGCAATCGGGTTAATGCCGTGGGGTACGCCCCAGATCTTCCCTTCCGGCGTTTTGGCGGAGAAGAGGCCGTCGATGTATTCGTCGGCCTTCAGGTCGGCTTCAATGTAGGAGGACAAGTCCTCTGCCACACCGCGTTCCCCGTAGCTAAGTATGGTGGCGTTCTCTTGGAACCAGACGTCCGGCATCGTGTTGCCTGCAATTTGCGTGGCGATCTTGGACGTAAAGTCCCCCCAGGGCGCTTCTTGGATTTCAACGTTGATGTGGGGGTGGGACGCAATAAAACCGTCGATAATTTCTTTACTCGTCACCTCATAGCTGCCAGGGAGCCCAATCTTGAGCGTAACCTTCTCCTTACTGCCTTCCGCTTCCCCCGGCGAGACCTCCCCATCGGTTGACCCGCCAGATGAGGAGCATGCGGTGAACATCATCATAAACGCCAGCATCAAAGAGATTACCTTTACCTTTTTAGACATTGAAAACCCTCCTTTTTGAGTTACAAATAGAGATAACGTGTTTTCTGCTCCAGCTCATTCCAAAGGCATTCATTATATAGTAATCGATTTCTGTAACGAGTATAGCATGGAAGCCCTTTCTTGGATAGAGTTTTCTGTGCTCCTATCGATTATTTTTAAAATATAAGTCTGACTTCGAGCACTATATAAGGTATTCCGAGGTTTTACAGGAATTGTTTTCCACATGCTGAATCAAGAAACGGATAGGAAAAAAGTTAGTAATCGATATCTTTATTAACAACAAATAAAGCCCGAGCGTTTTTGAAATGCCCGGGCTTTATGCCATCCTTGTATTCACTTGTTCTCCCGGATATCCCGGACCGATTTTCGCTCCAGCAATTTAGGCTGCAGCATGACATCAAACATCGGGCTATCGTCGCCCTGCATCATATCCAGCAGCATTTTGCAGGCCATCTTCCCCATCTCGTAATCGGGCTGCTTGATCGTTGTGAGCGGCGGATGAATCATCTGCCCCACGTCAATGCCGTCAAAGCCCATCACCGAAATCTGCTCCGGCACCTGAATGTCGCGCTGCGACAATTCATTGATCACCCCAAAGGCCATCATGTCATTGCACGCAAATATCGCCGTCGGCTGCGGCGAATGTTCCAGCAGTCGCTGTGTGAGCTGCTTGCCCGTATCGAATTCGGTGATCGCATTATACACTTCCTCGGTCGGGGACTCGACCACCAGCGGTTTGAGACCTGCGTCCTTCATCGCCGACATATAGCCCTGATGAATGCTTCGGCGGCTTGGACGATCCAGCTTGGAAGTGACGTAACCGATGCGCGCATGCCCCTTCTCCTGCAGATGCTTGGTTGCGATGTAACCAGCCTTGTGGTAGTCGAACTCAATCTGGTTAATGTTATCCTCATCGATCTTCTGATCGATGGCAATGACGTTCAGGCCAAGCTTCATCAGCTGGGTCAACTGGCTCTTATCCTTGGAGATCGAGGAGATGATCAGGCCTTTGACCTGCTTCTCCATGATCGTCCTTAAATATTCATCCTCCAGCGCCGGATCTTGCAGGGAATTGCATACGATAACCGTAAAATTATTCTGCCGAGCCACCTCTTCGATCCCGAAAATGACGGAAGAATAAAACGGGTTCACAATAGAAGGAATGATGACTCCGATTGTATTGCTGCTATTCTTCTTCAGCTGTTTGCCGAGCATATTCGGAATATAATTGGACTCCTTCGCGATTCGCTGGATGCGCTCTTTAAGCTCCTTGCTGACAGGATAACTGCTGTTGCTTAACACGCGCGAAACCGTCGCCGAAGAAACATTGGCCATCTTCGCTATATCATGTATCGTGGTCGGCTTCTTCATAGGATCCCTCACTTGTAGTAATCGTTTACTATTGTAAAGTATACAAATAGCTGACATAGAAAGCAATAAACCGATGAAAATATCCATAGCGATCACGCACCGTTACATCCGTAGGTCCCAATTTCTCGGTTCTAGTCCCATTGCCCAATTGCCCGGAACGCTATGTTCAGCCATTGATGTGACAAACGCCAATATCGATTTGTCCTCCGTGCTTGCGAACAAAAAAAAAGACCGCCGGGTCATCCCCGGCGGCAAATATATTGGTGGAAGGAATTACATCGTTCAGTAGGAATTAGGAGCAGCTAAAAAATGACTGAGACTGAGATTACACTTCAGGCGTTCCGTAGGTTGCGAACCAACCCTTCATCGTATCGAAATCATCCGTAAAGGACAGGGAGAGCAGCAGCAGAACGCGGGCTTGTTGAGGACTCAGGTTGTCGCCTGAAATGATGCCCTCTCCGCCGCCGTATACGCTGCCAGAGCCTGTACGGGTCGTAGTTACGAAGACCACCCCCTTTTCAATGGCTTCTTTGCGGGCAGCGCTCATCTCTCTCGAGATGCCGCCTGCGCCGGTGCCGGAGGTGACGATGCCTTTAGCTCCGTCTGCCACAAAGCCTTTGATCGCGCCGCCGCCGGCCTCCTGATAAGAAACCGCAATTTCGACCTTCGCCAGATCCTCTTTCGAGATTTTGCTCAGATCAAACACCGGTTTGCCTTGACCTTCCCCTTTCATTGCACGGAGGGGAGCCCGGTAGATACGGATATTCTCGTCATCGATATATCCGACCGCGCCGAGCATAGGCGTTTCGAACGTGTCGGTTCGGTAGTCATTGGTCTTGGTTACGCCGCGTGCCAGATGTATCGTGTCATTCAGCATCAGCACCGTGCCGAAGGATTCCGTACGGTCGCTTCCGGCAAGCTTGATGGCGTTGTACAGGTTCGCTTGGGCATCGGAACCGATCACCGTCCAAGGTCTCATGGAACCGGTGATAACGACGGGTTTATCGCTTTGCACCGTCAGATCGAGGAAGTACGCAATCTCTTCCATCGTATCCGTCCCTGTTGTCACGACGACGCTATCGTACACCTCCAGCGCCTTGTCGACGGTCCGGGAAAGATCGTATAAATCGGCCATGATATAGGCGCTCGATCCGGAGTTGCCGAACTGGAGCGTGCTGATATCCGCAATCTTGTCCGTATTCGGAAGCTCGCCTACCATATCTTCAATCTTCAGCGTACCTGCCCGATAGGATTGAAAGCTGGTAGCATCCGTCGATTGGCCCGCCAAAGTGCCGCCAGTCGCAACCACCAGCACGTTCGGCTTCGACGATTGTTTATAGGCCTCCGACAGGGGAGGAACCGTTGTATTCCTTCCTGGCGCCGCAGGGGTCTGCACGGGTGAAACCGCACTAACCGTCCCTTTCACTTCCGTTACCGTCGCAGCATGTGCCGCATACGTCCCAACAGGCGATAAAGAAATCACAAAAGCGGTAAATGCAGCGGTACTCCATACTGCTAACGGGCGTTTCGACTTTGGTTTCATCATGGCACTCTCCTCTGATGTATATGTAATGTTATCTAACACAAATATGTACAACCGTTAAAATCATTCTATTTAATGTTACTTAACATAACAAATATTACATATAGTAGAGAAAACGTTTACAATGATAGTTTATGGATGATAACCCCTATATAATTGCCTTTTTTGATAGATTTAAATAAATATAATCAGAAATAAAAAGAACAATACATCTGTAATAAAGATTATTTAATGTTATGTAAATTAACATGTAGAGCCATCTTCAAACGATTCTATCCGAGCTATAAACAACAACAAGGGATAGTCCACCACCCTCCGGTCGGACTATCCCTTGCACTTGTTATCATTCATTGCGCCTACTGGCGATTATCTTGTATAAGCGCCATCTGCTTAATCCGCCTGTCCCGGTTCCTCCACAGCCCCTGCTTCGGTGACACGGTACACCATAATTTCACCATCCACCACGTGATAGATGGAATAAGAGTCCACCAAGTTGTTCTCGTTAAAGCTAATCATGAGCTGCGCCTTCATGCTTCCGCTATCGAGGCCCTGAACATCCACCGACACGGCGGTTTCGGGGTAATGGTAGCCTTCCTTGCCTGGATGATCATACTGCCACGAAGTGAATCCCCCGCCTTTAGCCGTCGTCTTCGCCTCCCCAAGCTGTTGCCGGACTTCTTCCATCGTCTTGCTTATCAGCGACAGCTCTTTCAGGGAAGAAACAGCATCCTTTCCCTGCTCTTTCGAGGTTGAAGCGTCTGCTTGAGAGGTTGGATTTTCCGCGGAAGCCGGAACAGACGGCGACGGATCGGCCGCCTTCGCCACCGATTGATCTTCTGAAGCCTCGTCACTCTCTCCGGCAGGAGTTGCCTCTTTCTTCTCCTCCGGCTGCGGCTGCTTGGATAATTCAAGCCCTTGCACGGATGTGTTCACCGGCTCGTTCTCGACCAGGGGAGTTTCGTTGCTGCAGCCTCCGATCACCAGCACGGCCACGACTGCAATCCATATCATGCTAATCTTGTTCATTGCTCACTACTCCTTCGTTGTCTCTCCATTATGATGGGAGGTAATATGGAATTCCTTCATCATGTTATGGAAGCGTGCACCGAAGCCTTCGGAGGCCTCCAGGAAATACTGCTGCTTCACGACAAAGCTGCCGCCCTGCCCGTTATCGAACACATAATACCGTATGACTGGATCATCCCACTCTTTGCCGCCGGTGCCGCCTACCGCACGCACCTCCCAGCCTTGAATCGGTTCATCCACGAGATTCGCCTCGACCTTCGGATACGTTTGCAGCTCTTTCTGAAGCTGCTCCGCTGCGCTCTTTGGATCAATGCCCTCCTGCGAAATTTCCATGAACACCTCCGGATAGCGGTCATCCGTCGGCTTCTCCTTCAATTCAATGCGGTCCACACCGGATTCACGAACCATCTTAAACCGGCTCTCATCCATATAAATCACGTAATCCGCTCCCTCATGCAGCTGATCCACGCTTGTTTCCGGCATGCCCTCCAGTTCCTGTTCAACCGTCTTCTGAGGAGCGAACCATTCCTTCACCTGATCAATGAACGCTTGGACAGGCGCCGTCTGAAAGCTGACGGTCAGCACGATGGCCGCCGCAGCGGCGGTTCCCGCAATCCATCCTGCCGCTCTACGTCCCGAACGGCGGCGCCCTTTCGATTCCCTTGGCGCGAAGCGGGTCTCCGGCTCCGCCGGCTGCTGGGCTTGCTCGTTATGAATCCGCTCCTTGATCGCCATCCAAATCTCGTCTTTATGTCGCATCGCGTCATCCGTCCCCTTTTTCAGGCCGTCTGCAATCTCTTGATCCCATGGATCACGTCCCATGCTGATTCCCTCCCCTATTCTGCAGCATCCATTCCTTTAATTTCTTTCTCGCTTTGAACAGCCTGGACTTCACCGTGTTGACGTTCAGCTCCATCATGTCCGCGATATCCTTCTCGGCAACATCATTCAAATATTTCAAAATAACGGGAATCCGGTGCGGATCATCCAGCCGCTGCACCAGCTCATATACCTCGCCGTGCCGCTCAAATTCATAGGTGTCGCTCTCGGAGGGAAGATCCCTCTCCTCGGAAATTTCCGAAGGCACCATCTTCGCATGTTTCTTCAAATACCGGTTGCACTCGTTATAGAGAATCCGGTTGAACCACGGCTCAAAGGGCCTGCTCATATCATAGGACCCCAGATTGCGGTAAACCCGAATAAACGTTTCCTGGACCACGTCGGCGGCGCTTGCCGAACTTCCGGTGACTGCGGCTGCCGTTCGAATCGCCCGATCTGCATATAATCGATACAGCTGTTCAAACAGTTCATCGCTGTACTCCGTCTTTAATCGTTGTATAAGGTCGTGTACCAAACCGTGCTTGCCTCCTTTCACTTGGCCAATCACTTACAATACCCCGGCATGCAGGCAAAAAGTTTTCGAGTACGTAATTTATTTATTGTGAAAAAAAAGGATACCCCGATGCCGCACGGCCGAAGTATCCTTTTTCTATATTATAGCCAATCATTAAGCTTGCGCCGGGATCGGTTCCATTGGGTGTGCCTGATGACTCACCGGCTCGACTTGCTCTGCCTTGCGGAGGTGCTTCTGCCCCCGCCAGCGGAAGAAAGACAACACGCCGCGCAAATACTCGTCGGCAATCATGCAGGAGTAGATGCCGATAAGACCCCATCCCATGTGTATGCCAAGCACATAGGACAGCGCGGTGGCGACAAGCCACATCGAGCCAAGGGAAATGTACATGGTGAATCTGGTATCTCCGACGGCATTGAGCGAGTTGCCGAGCGCCATGTTGAGCATTTTGCCGGGCTGGAGAATCAGGTTCATCCCAAGAAGCGATGCCCCGATCGCTACGATCGTCTTATCGTCCGTAAACAGCCCCAGCAGCTGTTTTCCGAAAACATACAGGATGAATGCATTGACGACCACGTAAATTGCCCCAATACCCAGTGCGCGGTACGCGCTTCGGTATGCCTCTGGGATCCGGCCAGCCCCGAACAGATGCGCGATCTGGATCTGGGCCGCCATCGCGATCGACGAGCCAAGCAGGAAGCAGAAGGATTCCAGCGTATTCATGTACGTACGGGCTGCCAGCTCGGCGGCACCCAGCGTTGCAATGAAGGAGTAGATGATCAGCTGCGTAAAGACCCAGCAGGACATATTGATACCGAGCGGCCATCCGATCTTCAGGATTTCGCCGAACAGCGGGCGGTCGAACACCCCGAATTCCTTCCATTTGATTCGGTATTCAAAGGAGCGCAGAAACATGTACAGCAGCAAGAGAACGGCAAGCAACCGGCTGACCACCGTTGAAATCGCAACGCCGGTAAGCCCCCACTGCGGGAAGCCGAAAGCTCCGAATATAAACCCATAGTTCATAATGACGTGGATGATATTCATCCCGATGGCCACGTACATCGGCCCGCGCGTGTTGCCGGTATTGCGGATGACCGTGCTCATCGTAGCCATCATGGCAATCAAGATCATCCCGCCGCCGACAATGGAGATATACGTTCCCGCAAGCGGAAGCAGATGCTCCGGCAGCTGCAGCACCGAGGCGATAGCCTCCGGCATTGCAAACAATATCACGCTGCACGCCAAGCCGATGATGGTGGTGGCGCTTACCGCCATGATGCCGATCGTTCGGGCATCCCCCGTCCGATGCGAGCCGATCTTCTGGGCAATGAGAATGCCGGCACCGCTGGCGACCGTCATGAACAGCGTTGTCATCGCCTGAAACAGCTGATTGGAGAAGCCGACCACGGCCACCGCATCGTCGGAAATCCGGCTGACCATCAATGTATCCACCGCTCCCAGCAGAAACTGCAGGAACAGCTCGATAAATATGGGCCATGCGAGAACCCATAATGTAAATTTGTTTGTGTTTTTATCCAACATTCCAACCTCCACCCATGATGTAAGGGTTAAACACAATTCATGATGAAACGGTCTTTAACCTTTTCAAATTATAGATGGTATACTGGAGTTATAATATCATTTTCCGAACGAAAACTTTCAAAATTCAAACCTCGCGAACCACGAAAGGGCTTTCTTATGACGATCCTGAATGTTACCGTTCCACCGCTGCCGGAATACATCAATAGCGGGCTGACCCGGGCTCCGATTCACAGTGGGCATCCCAATCGCAAAAACATCGGCATCTTTGATCTGCTCGTCGTTAGGAAGGGAGAGCTGCATGTCACCGAGAACGGAAATCCTTATGAGATCAAACCCGGCATGTTCCTGATCCTGCGTCCCGATACGCATCATTTCGGTACGAAAGGATGCACCGAGGAGACCGATTATTACTGGCTCCATTTCCAGACCTCCGGGGATTGGCACCCGGACGAGGCCTGCCAAGCGCCTAGAAGAGAGGAAGTTCCGGAGCTGAAGGCGATGACGCCGAACTATTTTTCCGTTAACATTCCCCAGTTCGGCACCCTGCCTCAGCCGGAAAAGGCGATGGAGCTCCTGGCTACCCTGTCTTCGCTGGTTCAGTACGGTCACCAGGCCAAAATCCTGTGGCGGCAGCAGGTGGTGTTCCAAGAGCTCATCGAGTTGCTGGCCGCCGCATTGGATACGCCACTCTCCTCGCCCTCCTCCGCTTGTGCCGAACGGGCCGCAGCTTATCTGCGGAAGCATTATCGCGAGGAGTTCAAGGTACAGGAGCTCGGCGACCGCATCAACTTCCACCCTGTCTATATCGCACGCTGCATGCAGAAGGAATTCGGCTGCTCGCCGGTTGAATATTTGCAGCGCTATCGGATCGAGCAGGCCAAGATGCTGCTGATGCAGACCGACTTCAGCATCAGCCGGGTCGCGGAGGAGGTCGGGTTCAATCATGCGGCCTACTTCACCTCCTGTTTCACGAAGCAGGAAGGGATCTCGCCGCGTAAATACAGGCAGCGGTTCTTCATGAATTAATTCATTTTTACGCAAAATCCAAGAAAGCGGCTTGCAACCTGGGCGGGAAGCCTTTATAATGAGATTAACCACATGATAATGATTATCATTACCGAACAAGTGAGAATGTGTTGAGAATGTATTTATACCCAGGTTTACACGCTTTTCGCTTGAAGAGTTTATATATAAAGGAGAGCCGATTGACTTATGAAAACGACTTCCCGCCGCTGTTCTCTGCAAATGGATGATTATTTGGACCTGCTGAACCTCGCGATCCAGCTTGGAGACGTGAAGTGGCAGAAAGAAATCACCCGCAAAATGGAAATGACGCTGTCCACATTAGAGACCGCAGCTCAATAAATAACACAGGGATTACATAATCCTGCATATAGGAAAGACACCCGATCGCTTATTCCGAAGCATGTCCTTGGAAAGCCGATCAGGTGTCTTTTTTTCGTCATCACTATCGTTTCTTCTCCGGGTTCCGGCATTCTAAATTACTTCTTCGCAAAACCATTCAAATCATGCTTCAACCGGTTGTTAAGCGCTACCAATTCGTCGTAATCGGAGATGTCCAGATTGACTTCTCCCCCCTCAACCGAATCCGAAACGTAATACACCTTGTACATCAGGGAAATCAATGCTTCCGAATCCTTCATGATGATCGCGTACTTCTCGATGTCTTCCTCCGAGAACTCCCCGTTCTCCGCATAGCTTTCCCGTATGCTGTCGGACAGAGCCAGGAACTTTCCCGCAATGGGGTTAAGCAGCTGTGAACGGACGGCTTCATCCGCTGTCCTGGAATACGCTTCGATGGCCGCCAGCTTCAGCCGCACCTCCGCAAGGCGTGCTTCATGTAGAGGCATGGACTTCAGCTCCAAAATGTCGGTGTAATGGCTCCATATTTGAAATAGAGATGTACCCAAAATGCTTTGCAAGGTCATTTTCGTTCCCTGTTCGATCTTCTTCTGATGTTCAATCAGAAACACGGTGCAGGCCAGCACCAATGTACCATCCATACCCAGATCCATTTCGCTGAATTCGTCATAACGCACCTCCGACTCCTCTATTTTACCATATTAAGGATAAAATAAGATGGAATATATCATGGTCTGAGGGCAAAATAAACGACCCAGTCAATAAGACTGGATCGTGCCGAATCTTTGGCTGCCTAACAATATCATTTGGGCGACTGGTCCCCCCAGCGTTTTTTTGAAATCATTCCTGCTGCAAGCCTGCATCCGTCTGCACTTTGATCCGGTATTCATGCGGCGAGATGCCTTCCAGCTCTTTGAAGACGCGCGAGAATTGCTTGGTGTTCTCAAACCCGACCGCTTTGCCGATGTCGGCAAGCTTCATGTCACCGTCCTGAAGCAGGTCCTTGGCTTTCGTTATTCGCAGCTTTTTGAGATAAACTACGAAATTTTCGCCCGTATGAGCCTTGAACGCTTCGCTGAAATACGAATAATTCAACGATACATAATTGCTGACCATTGCCATGTTCAGCGGCCTGTGATAATTCTCCTCCATGTAGCTGACCGCTGCCTTGATCTCGGAATGCTCGCTGTGGGCGGAACGGATCCCTTTAACATATTCGTTCACGTGCAGCAGCAGATGCTCCAGATTCCTGAAATACGTATGGAAATGACGGTAATTGTCCATCGTCCCAACCTTGCGGTACAGCTTCAACACTTCCACCATGGAGTCTCCGTACACGCGGAACACTTCGTCCAGCACCCGTTCATTAATCCGTTTGCTGACAAACTCCAAATAATCGATGGCCACATGGGGCATGTCATCGATATGGAAAATGTCCAGCAGCAGCGCCTTGATCTCCCGCTCCCGTTCCGTGCCGAGCATGTTGCCAAGCTTGCGGATATTCTCTTCCGGCACCGGATACGTGTTCAGCTCCCCTTGAATGTCATCATGGCTCATCAGTTTGACGTTAGGGTGAATGAACGTATAACTCAAAGCGGTCAGCGCCTGGTTGTAACAGCTCCGAATATCCTCGAACCGGAAGCCTTTCCGGCTAATTCCGACGAAGAGCCCGTCCATCTCCCGCTCGGTAAACTGCCGTGCCAGCTTCTCGAATTGTCCGTCCGGACTGCCGATGAGTACGACCCTCCCCTTACCGTCCAGGAAACACGCATTGATCCGCCCTTCCACCGAAGCCGTCATGTTATCAATCAGCTGCTTCAGCTCATCCTTGTTCATGGAGTTGCCGTCCTCGTATTTGTATTTCATCACCGCTACCCGGAATGGCTTTACGAAGGAATCAAATCCGATTTCAGCCGCGGCAGCCTCCGGCTCCCCATCCACACCTTGGGGCGACTCCAAGAGCTCCTTCAGCCGATGGGTCTGCAGCTGTTGAAGATATGCGTCACTGGCTGCCATGCGGTCATGCACGTCCGCTTGCCGGATCAAAACTTCTTCTGTCTTTCGGAGGGCAGCGAACAGTTCGTCCCGTCGAATGGGCTTAAGAAGGTACTCTTTCACCTGGTACCGGATCGCCGCCTTCGCATATTCAAAATCGTCATACCCGCTAAGAATCAAAAAGACGGGTGTAACGCCCAGCGGACCCTCCCGTTCGGCCAGCGTCTCGATCAGGCGCATTCCGTCCATGACCGGCATCCGGATGTCCGTAATGACGATATCGGCCGGTTGTTCGTTGTAGGCATCCAGCGCTTCCTGCCCTTGGGCAGCCAAACGGATCTCGTATTGATCCGGGAACTCCCGCTCAATCATCGTTTTCAGGCCATACCGGATATTCTTCTCATCATCCACGATCATCAGACTTCTCATGTCCACTGCCTCCTCCTGTTAACAGCACTTTAGGGAATGTCATGGTCACCTGCGTAAAATCCCCCTCTTCGCTCTTCACTTCGATTCCATATTCATTCCCGTAGAACAACCGGATTCGCTGGTGCACGTTTCGAAGCCCGATTCCACCGGCCTGCACGCCGCCGCGCCCATAATCCCCCAAAGGGAGCTCCTCGTCGTCCGCCGTTCGCAGAATCTCGCCCAGTCTGCCCAGCCGATAAGGCTCGATCCCGATTCCGTTGTCCGTGACGTTAATCGTAATCTGGTCTTCCTCCCACGCGATGACATCGATCTTGATCTGCTTCTCCTGATCCGGGAACTCCGGCCAGGCATGCTTGACGGCATTTTCCACGATGGGCTGCAGCGACATTTTCAACACCTCGAGCTCCATGAATTCGGACGGAATGTTGAGTTCAAGCCGGATCGGCTCGTCGAACCGGATATTCATCACATCGATATAATTGCGGATATGGCGAATCTCATCCCTCAGCTTGACGTACTCTCCCGACCATTTGAAGTTATAACGCATCATTCCGCCAAGGGAGGTCAGCGCGTCCGAAATCGTCCGCTGTCCCTCGATTTCGGCCAGCATTTTAATATTTTCCAGCGTGTTGTACAGGAAATGGGAATCGATCTGGCTGTGCAGCGTGCGCAGCTCCGCTTCCTTGGTCACCGCCTGCTTGCGAACCCCTTGGGCAATCAGTTCATTGATGGTGCGGATCAATTTGTTAAAATGATGCGCCAGTTCGCCCACCTCGCCGCCGCCCCGGATCGCAATGGCAGCGGTAACCTCTCCCTTGCGGACTCTCTTCATCGTCTCCGTTAAACGACGCAGGCTCTTCAGGATAATGGAATTCAAGTAATACGTAATAATCGACAGCAGAATGATCAGCACAATGTTCGCGGCTATAATCTGCCCCTGGGCCTTGGATACGTTATTCAGCGCCCCTTCCAGGGAAACGACATTCAGCACGTAGGCATGAAGCCGCTCCATCGGCGTCGCTATCAGCAGGAACGAGGAACCGTCCAGGCTGAACCTGGCATGTATGGTCTCCTCGGAGTCGCCCGTCTGCAGCTTCAGCTTAGCGAATTGAAGCTCCACCTCGTCCCGGAGTCCCTCGTGACTGGTCATGAACGATTGGCTTCGGTCCATGAACAGCTTCCCTTCCTGATCCACGATGACCATCTGCGAGCTGTCATCCACGATACCGGCAAAGGTCTTCGGAGCAAAATATTTGAGCAGCATATCCACCTGAATCACGCCGCTGTAATTCCCGCTATGGACTTGGCGGATCAAGGACACCTTCGGCTGCTCTTCGGACACATCGGCGGCGTAGCGCTGCAGAATATCGGGATCGCGGTGGTTGAATACCCACATCTCCCCACCGTCCAATTCCTTGACCTTGGGAAACCACGGCTCGCTTGCGATCCGTTTCTCCTGAAAAATGATGGGCCACATTTCCGTCACGTTCGCGTTGTTCGTGTATAACCGAAGGTGGGTAATGTTCGGATTGTTCGTTTGGATCCGTTGTATATCCTTGAAAGGCCCCCATGCCAAATCGATCAGCCATGCCGGCTCGGGCTCTTCATTGATCCGAAGATAATCCTTGATCCCGTCGTCCGAAATCGCCAGCTGTGCGGCCATTTCGATCGCCTCAATCTGGTTCAGCATGTTCATCTTCTCAATTTCCAGCAGGAATGAGTTCTGGTTAAGCGCATCGCTGATATAGGTATCCCGAATCTGCTTAAAAAAATAATTCGACACGATCATGCTCGGAATCAGCAAAATCAAAATATAGGCAGCAACCAAACGGCTCTGCATCGACCTGCGGCCAATCCAATAGGTAAACGATTGTATAAGCGATGTCATTCGTTTCATCATGACTGTCACATCCCGTTTTATGAAATAACCGTAACCGAGTCCTGGATGGAAAGGCAGCTTCAGCCGATCGGATACCATCCTATATTAGCTCGTGATGCGACAAAAGGCACCCTATTTCGACAAAATCGATCATAGGGTACCTTGCGCCTGCATTCTGTTTTTTTTTGCGCTCAAGCGAGAAGCCTTACTTCAGGAATTCCTCAAGCTTCTTGACGTTCTCTTCGTATTCTTTCTGTCTGTATTCCTGAACTTTCGCAAATCCGAGCGATTCGCGTTTCGCTTGGTAATCGTTCCAGATTTGATCGAATTCGGCATCCGTTTTGGCAAAGATCAGCTTCGGCAGGATTTTGCCCCACTCGTTCATGACCTTGTCGTTAATGATGCCTTCCTCGGAGCTGGCATCCGGATCCAGTTGATCGAATTGCGAGAAGCTCCGAGTCTTGCCGCGGGTCCAGTCTTCCATCTGCTTGAACGGTTCCACGGCCGGAGGCGCCCAAGCCTGCGTAACGTTGTTATCCATCATCATCCAGAAGGTATGGGATGCTCCATACTTCTTGTCGAATGCGCCGCGGTCGCTGTTCAACAGCTCTGCAACCTCTGGCAAGAATTGATCTTTGCCGTCAATCGTATCCCAAGTCACGCCTTTTTCGCCCAGGTAGGTATCACGCTGGCCTTCTTCGGAGATCAGGTAATCCAGGAAACGGATAGCACGCGCTTTATCTTTTACGTTCTTGGAGATCAGGGTTACCGTCCAGCCGGAGATTGAAGGACCCGACAAGGTCGGCTGATCCAGGTTGGAGTTAGCCGGTCCGTCCACTGCGATGTAGACCGAATTCGGATCGTTTGCATACAGCGCATTCTGCTGGTTCGCCATATCGCTGCGTTGGTACAGCATCGCGAAATAGCGGCCCTGTGCGATTTTTTCTTCCATCTGCGGGCGTTTATCCACGAAAATATCCTTGGACATCAGACCTTTTTCATTCGCCAAACGGAATGTCTTCAGCCATCTTACATATTCCGGATCCGTGCTGCGGTCGTACAGCTTCCCGTCTTTATCCTGCGGAATAGCAAGGAAGTTCTGCAGGTATCCCTCAAGTGAGCTGTTGCCCTTCTCATGGAAATCATGCAATCCGAACGGAATAAGCGGCTGTCCGTTCACGTCCGGGAACATTTTCTTGGCGTCCTCAAGCGCTTTCAGGAAACCTTCCGGCGTGCGCATGTCCGGGCTTCCCAGTGCCTCATACATATCTTTGCGCACCAGGAAGGTTTGGTTGGAAGTAAGTTCGTCGCCAAACTTCTCATAATCCTTCGGTGAAGAGGAGGCATTCGGATAACCGTAAATATTGCCGTCATCCTTGGTGTACCATGAAACTTTCGCAGGGTCGGATATTTTATAGAAATACGGATCGTATTGGTCGGCCAGTTCGTTTAGCGGCAGGACCAGATCGCCTTCAATCATCTTTTTGACAGCGTCTTCATACCACCCTAGCGTAATGAAATCTGGCAATGTGCCGGAAGCGATCATCGTATTCATCTTCTCGGCTTCGTTCCCCGCCGGTACGATCAGGTTAAGATTAACCCCCGTCTTCTTCGTTACGTATTGCGACGTAATGTCCTCGCCCCATTTATTCGGGAACCAGGCGAAGTTGATGTACCAGTCAAACGTAATCGGGGAGGTGTCGACTTCCCATCCCGGCTGATCCTGAGTCAATTTCACTTCTTCTGCCGGCTTTTCTTCCCCTTTTTCTTTTTCCGACGCGTTATTGTCACCGCCGGACGAGCATGCTGTTGTAAAGGCCATGACCAGTGCGAACATCAACAACAGAAGGCTCTTTGGCTTAAGCATCTTGCTCATGTGTTTACCCCTTTTCTTATTTAAAAATATGATTATATAGAACTCCAGCCGGATTGGGCAAGAGAAGCTACCTGTAAGATTTCCCCTCCCCCGGGTCTCCCCGGGAGATGGAAGGCAAGGCTAACAACGAACAACCCCTGAGAATTAACCTTTAATGGAGCCGATCATCATCCCTTTGACGAAGTATCGCTGCAGGAACGGATAAACGAATACGATCGGCGCCGTCGTTACGACCATGGTCGCCATTTTGATCGATTGGGAAGTGACCGACTTAGCTACGCCGCCCGGCACCTGGGCCATCATCTGATTGGAGCTCGATTGAGCGACGACCTTATACAGATATGTCTGTATCGGCTGCAGGTCGGTATTGTTGATATAGATGACGCCGGTGAAGTAGTCGTTCCACTGATACACTCCGTGAAATAAGGCGATCGTTGCGATAACCGGCATGGATACCGGCAGCACGACCCGGAGGAAGATCGACCAGTCGTTGGCCCCGTCAATCTTCGCCGCCTCCTCCAGACCGTCCGGAATTTCCCGGAAGAAGGTCATGAAGATGATGAGGTCAAAGAAACTGAACATGGCCGGTATGATGTACACAAGGAAACTGTCGAGCATATTCAGATCCTTGATCAACAGATAGGTTGGAATCAGTCCGCCGCCGAAAAACATCGTTACCGTTCCGAGCAGAATATAGAATTTGCCGCCGATCAGACCTTTCCGCGAAAATGCATAAGCGACCATCGCGGTGAAGAGGACGTGAATGAACACGCCGATCACGGTTTTGGCTACGGTGATGCCCATCGCCGTCATGATGCCGGAGCTCTGAAACACCGCGCTGAAATTCTCGAAACTGAACATCCGCGGCCACCAGTAGATCCCTCCGCGCATGGCGTCCTGCCCGTCGTTGAAGGCATTTACCAGGACATACCAGATCGGGTAGATCGTCAGGAAGCATACGATCAGCATGCCGAAATTATTGAATATATCAAAGAAGGCTTCGCCTTTGGTTCTGCGTTTAAGCATGGAATATCATTCTCCCTTCTCGTTAGAACAGCGAGGTGTCGTTCAGTTTTTTGGTCACCCTGTTCGCAATCAACAGCAGGATGATCGCAATGACGGACTTGAACAATGCAACGGCTTGCGCGTAGGAATAACGTCCGTTCTGCATCCCGGTGTGGTATACGAAAATATCGATGACGTTGCTCGCGCTTTCGTTCAGCGAGTTCCGCAGCACCAAAATCTGATCGAAGTTGGAGTTCAGCACACCGCCGACCGCAAGAATGAAGAGGATGGATATGGTCGACTTGATGCTGGGCAGCGTGATATACCACATTTTCTGAAACCGGCCGGCGCCGTCAATCGTGGAGGCCTCGTACATTTCCGGCGAAATACTGGCAATGGCCGCCAAATAGATGATCGCGGACCAACCGAGCTCCTTCCAGATATCCGAAGTGATAATGATTCCCCAGAAATATTTCGGTTCGGCCAGATACGTGATCGGCTCGTCGATAATATGCAGGGCCAGCAGGATATTGTTGATGATCCCGATATCCGCAAGCCAGGTCATCAGAATGCCGCCCAGAATGACCCACGACAAGAAGTGAGGCAGATAAGAGATCGTCTGAATCGTCCGCTTGTAGCGAACCGACCGGATCTCGTTCAGAAAGAGCGCAAATATGATCGGCAGCGGAAATCCGATGAACAGCTTCAACAAGCTGATCCCGAGCGTGTTCCGCATAACGTTGGTGAAGTCTTCGTCCGAGAAGAACTCCTTGAAGTGTTCCAGCCCGACCCATGGAGCTTCGCCGATGGATTTGACAATATTGAATTCTTTGAATGCAATGATGACACCGTACATGGGAATGTAGTTGAAGATGATCATCCACACAACGCCGAGCAGCGCCATAATTTGAAGATGTCGTTGACCGTAGAGCTTTCTGAGCCATCTTTTTCTGTCGAGCTTCCTCTTATCCTGCACAGAAGGCTCCATCGAGGGACCGACACCGGTTTCGGATGCGTCGGCGTGAAGTTGATTTTGCATGGTTATGACCTCCAAGTTGATCCTATCATTTTGAAAACCCTTACATTCTCTATATTCCTATTGTAAATCGTACATGGTCTGCATGTAAGGTTTCAGATTTCGTATCAAGGTGCTCATTTTTCGGGTAAACATCGGCAAGAACGAAAATTGCGCCCCCCAAACGAAATATCGTTCCCCTTCCTGACCGGGACACAAAAAAAGGCATGAACAGCAGCCTCAGTAGCTGCCATTCATGCCTTCCTTCTTGCCGATGATGTTCTGCCCGAAGCCGATTCTCTGATCGCCACGGCTTTTATCATCCTTATACTAACGTATATCAAACGGTTTCCCCGTTATTCCTCTTTGTCTTCCTCGCGCTGTTCCTGTTTGCTTTCGTGTTCCTGCTGGTATTTCTCACGCATTAGCTTCTGCATGATGAATTTTTCCTGATCGTTCAAGCCGCCTTGGTTCTCCTGAATGATCATGTTGTCAATGTTTCGCTTCAGTACCTCGGTTTGCGTGTTCAATACATTTCACTCCTTTGAATTTTGCGTCCCTTACTGCAAAATCATGCTGACCCAGAATGTAAGGGTACACGTATTACTAACCATTCTCCTTCCAATGAAACAGAAATAGACGGATTTACCATAAAATCCGAAGGTAGCTTCAAGAAGAATTAGTGTTTGCCCAGCGCTTTCTCTAGGTATTAGCTGCTATTTGCGCTCGATCTGAATTCCCTTAGCAAGAGATTTCTGTTGTTTATTGGTATTAACTAGCTGCGGCAGGCTTCTCGTTTCCTTGACCATAGGGGAATGACACAAATGGCATACCGGTTCCGTGTCGAACGCAAAATCGTCCCGCATCCACCCTTTGCAGTCTTCCTTCGTGCATGCCCACACTTCCGTTATTTCCTCAGGAATACTCTCCATCGAGTTTTTACGCGAATACATGAACGCTCCTCCTTATTCTCGTCTTAGAAAATAGAAACGCCGTATAAAAGAAAACTGCCCTTAATGTCGCACATTAAGGGCAGTTTTCAATTGTAATTACAATTTAACAACGTTCTCAGCTTGTGGTCCACGGTTTCCTTCAACGATGTTGAATTCAACGCGTTGGCCTTCGTCAAGCGTTTTGAAGCCGTCGCCTTGGATCGCGCTGAAGTGAACGAATACATCGTTTCCGCCTTCAACTTCGATGAAACCAAAGCCCTTTTCAGCATTAAACCATTTAACAGTTCCTGTTTGCATGGGGGAATCCTCCTTGATATATATTTACATGACCTTTTTTCTTCGCAGACGGAATAAAAAAATTCACATATTGCACAAGGTTACCAGAAATGACAACCCTCTACAATATGTGAATTCAGGTCGATTTCGATATTCATATCTTAACACATTTGAACGACGATAGCAAATACCTAAGCAAAAGATTCTGCGGAAAAATTAAAGTTGCCTTCTTCGGCATCATTCCGATTAAGCACGAGCAGGCATATATAACTCCTGGCATATACCGGGAGTTATATATGGAGTAGGAATTATACGAGTAACACCGTTACTTCCGCAATTCCTCAAGCGTTTCCTTCCACCGTTCCAACGCTTGATCCGGCTCGTGCAGCCGAAACCTGATAGCCGACGTAATATCCGCATACTTCGCGATATCCTCGCGAACGGCGACGACCTCGGCATCGAAACGCTGCCGCGGATGCCGGGCATCGGGCAGATCAGGAAGCGCCTGAAGTCGCAGCCGAACATAATGAGCCGCACCATCATGAATGGCCACCAAGGTTGCCTGTCCGGACCGAAGGAGATTGCCTGTCGTAACCGTTCCCTGCCATAATGCAATCCGAAGCCGGTTCCGGTCCAAGGCCAGAACCTCCCCTACGCTGAGCATGGCCGTATTCGGCCATCCCTCTTCCGTTACGCTCAATAGCAGCATCGCTTCGTATTGTTTCGACTCCAGATCGGAGCCGTCCAGCCATTGGCACAATCCTTCTGATATTGCCGCCTGTTCTTTCACAGCACCATCTCTCCTCACCTTATCCGTCTAACGCGCTTCGGTAAATTCCAGCCAATCCAGCTCGATGCGACCTTTATTCACCATGAAGACCAAATCCACGGGGCCTTCCTCAATCGGCATCCCCCCGGCCAGCCTATGAACGTGCCACTGTCCTTCGCCCGGGCCCGACAAGGAGATGGCTTCAGGCTCCCGATCTCCGACCTGCAGCATGATATCCACCGTTCCCTCCGGAATCAGGGCCCGAACATCCAGATGAAAGATGCCTGCGCCAGCGCATAGCGCATCATAAGCAAGCCAATCGCCCTCCTGGAGCTGCACGCATACCAGGTTATCCTCTGCCCACGGCTTGCCGCCTTCCGGAGCGTAGCTCGGCTTCTCCGCCTTGCCCGTCATCATCCGCATCGGAACGCCGTCAGACATGCGGAAGCCGATATCCTGGCTGGCCTTCTTCTCGACATGATACGAAACGCCCTCGCCCCGATACCCGTAAAACTCCGCCGGAATCTGAATGGGCAGCCGACGCAGCAGCGACCGGGCTACGTTCGGGTAGGCATCGCAGGCTTCCAGCGGAAGACGGTCCAGGTATTCGCCAAGAATCGCTTCCGCTTCGGCTGGAGACGGCTTCGCACCGCCTTCCAGGTAACCCGTCAGCTTATCCCAGCCTTCCGGCATGCGGATCGAGAACGGCGAATTCCGGGTGTTCATCTTCTTCCAGGTCCAGAAGTTCCAGGATATGTTATGGTCCTCGAACATCCGGAAGGCCCCCGTATACCACTGCGGGTTGTTCTCTCCGCCTTCTCCCATGAAGATCGGCACATTCCACTCCTCGCGCAGATCGATATACTTCTGAATGCTCTCCGTGTCGGGATTGTTCCAATATTTATGGAACTGCAGCATCAGGTTATCATCGAATTTATCATCAAAAATACTCCAGTCCGTAGACCAGTGCACACCTTCCAGAATGATCATATGACGCTTGTCCACTTCGCGTATGGCCGCGGTAATTTCCTTATACAGCGGCATCACCCGGTCATTGTACTCGCTGAACCAGTCGGGCAGCGGTTCGTTAAGCAGGTCGTAACCGGCAACGATCCACTCGTCTTTATATCGTTCCGCCAGCATACGCCACAGCGCCACGGTCCGCTCCGCGTTCAGCCGATCCGTGAACAGCTCCGGCAAATCCCGCTCGGAATCGTCGATGTTGGCGCCGGTCTGCCCTCCGGGCGCGCCATGCAAATCCAGAATAACATACAGCGAATGCGTCCTGCACCAATCGATCAACCGATCGATGAGCCTCAGATGGCCTTCATGATAGGCAAACGGCGGATGCTGCCCTTCCTCCATGATAAACCTGGCATTGATCGGCACCCGGATGGAATTGAAGCCTTCCGCGGCGATCTGCCGGATATCGTCTTCCGCGATATACCGATCATAATAGGTCTCCCAGAATGCGGCCGCCTTCTCCTCGCCGATCAGCTCCCTGATCATGCCTTCGATGCGCCGCGGGCGGTCTCCCTGCTCCGGCATCTTCCACATGTAGCCTTCCGGCAGCAGCCAGCTGCCAAGCCCGACCCCCTGCAGCAGAATTTCCTGACCGTCCCCGTTCACCACGCGTTTGCCGTCCGCCTTAACGAAACCGCTTACCAAAGGATTTCCGCTATCATTCATATTGGCATTCCCTCGCTTCCATGTCTGTAACGAATGTAATTGACCTGTACAATCTCAACGACGACATTCCACCCATAGGCCAAACATCAAACAAAATATAACATGTCATGCAGGGCAATAAGCCTCATTCCGAAAATCAGGGAATCATCCTGAAATATCGGCCGCCGGCCAACCGAAAAAGGCGCTCTCCTCCGATCGAGGATAACGCCTTTCCGATATTCCAAAATTAGGATGATGCCTCCGTCACTGGTTTGACCGGAACCGAAGGAATGGATGCTTTTCCCTTCCGCAAGCTGCCCGGCAGCTTACCGAAGAAGATCCAGGTCCAGCCTCCCAGGCGGCTAATGCCGTAGACCGCTATATACGAAACCGCCACCGCGCTGACAAGCCCGCCGGCATACCACGCGAGCAGCAGCCAGGAGTTCTCGGTCCGCGGAGGAAAGTCCCGGTAAAAGAGCAGCACCAGCGGATGCACCAGATAAACGCCGAAGGAATACACCCCGAGCCGTCTGAACCCGTTCAACCACCAAGCGTTCTTATTCCCGAACAGCAGCGCGACTTGGAGCATAACCAGGGCGGTGGTTAACGTATGCACATTCCAAAAGGCATCGTAGAGCAGCGGGTGATATTCCGTCCCCAGCAGCCGCTGATTGTATCGAAGTCCGATATGCACCAGCGCGGCGCCGAGCCATACCGCCCAGAGCAAGATCCAGCCCAGCTTGCGCAGCGTTGGTCTTGCTGCCTGCTGCGCTGAAGTCAGCCAGTTCTTAACCCGGTCATAGTAGATCCCTATCCATGCCCCGAGAAAATAATACGACAGAAACGACAGCGACCAGCTGTTCCGGTTCGTTACGTCCCACCAGGCATCATTGCCGATGTAGAACAACCACTGCAGTACAATGCCGACCAGCACGCAGACCGCCGCGAAGCCGCGGAATCGCTTGAGCAGCATCAATACGAGCGGGAACAGCACGTAGAACTGAATGTTAATGAAAATGAAATACAAGTGCGTGTAGGCTTTTCCCGTCGCCAGCTTGGGCCAGAAGCTCTCCAGCATCGCCGCCAGATCGGACTCGCCCCCGCGATGATACCAGGCCACCGTAAAGAACAAAACCGAGAACAGCACATACGGCACCAGGATATACATCAGCCGGTTTTTGAAGAATCGCCCAAGGTCACGGCCCTTGAACGGGCGGTGATAATAGTTATAGAACAGCACGAAGCTGCTCAGAAATATGAAGGTCGTCGTTCCCACCTTCGAAAATATGTTCAGGAAGTTATACAAGCCAAAAAAATCGTCCCCGCGCATCTGAACTGTGGCGAACGACGTCGCATGCACCATCAGCACGCCCATCATCGCAAAGCCCCGAACCAGGTCGATTTCGGTTAATTTCGCACGTTTCTCCATGTTGCCTCCTTCATAAGATTACGCCCCCTATTATATCTCACTCCCCACCGCTTGGATACTAAATTTTCCTAAAAGTGGCATGGAACAAGCTCCCTTTGCCATACCAGTGTAAAAAGGGCCTGGCACCCAAACAGGACAATAGCTTACATGCATGCAGGCGTCCAATTCGAAGTGAATAGGAGGGGATTTCTACTGATTGAATTTAGCCGCGTCAACAAATTTTTCGGAACCTTCCATGTTCTGAAAGAAATCGACCTGACCATTTCCCAGGGGGAAGTCGTTGTCATCGTTGGACCTTCCGGCTCCGGCAAAAGCACGCTCCTGCGCTGCATCAATCGGCTTGAAAGCATTACGGACGGCGAGCTCGTCGTGAATGGCGTCAAGCTGCATGACAGAAAGATCGACATCAATACATTCAGGCGGGATATCGGGATGGTCTTCCAGCACTTTAATCTGTATCCGCACAAAAAGGTGATCGACAACATCATTCTCGCGCCCATGAAGGTGCTGGGAATGTCCAAAGCGGAGGCGACGGAAAAAGCGATGACGTACCTGCAGCGGGTCGGGATCGCGGACAAAGCGGACAGCTATCCTTCCCAGCTCTCGGGCGGCCAGCAGCAGCGGGTCGCGATTGCCCGCGGATTGACCATGAATCCGAAGATCATGCTGTTTGACGAACCGACGTCCGCGCTTGACCCGGAGATGATCGGCGAGGTGCTCGATGTCATGCGCTCGCTCGCCCACCAAGGCATGACCATGGCCGTCGTTACGCATGAGATGGGCTTCGCGCGCGAAGCGGCGGACCGGATCGTATTTATGGACGAAGGCCGGATCATCGAGGACGCCCCGGCTGCCGAGTTCTTCAATCAGCCGAAGGAAGAAAGAGCGCGGGCGTTCCTGAGCCGCCTGCTGCATCACTAGCCGGTGAAGAAATCGGATACGGCACGTACGGACGAAGATGGAACTTCGCCAATGCTGCTCCTTCGGGGCTTAACGCGTGAAGAGAAAATAACTTTTTAGGGGGAAGCAAAGATATGAAGAGAAGATTGACGGGAACCTTCAGGTGGAGCGCGGCACTGCTAGCGCTAGTCATCATGCTGATCGCATCCGGATGCGGGGGGTCAGGCAGCACGGACACCCTGGAGGCGATCAAAAAACGGGGCAAGCTGGTGGCCGGCGTGAAATATGATACGAAGCTGTTCGGACTGCAGGACCCGGCCACTGGCAATGTAGAGGGCTTCGATATCGACATCGCCAAAGCGCTCGCCAAAAAAATTCTCGGCGACGAGACCAAGGTCGAGCTGAAAGAGGTCACCTCCAAGACCCGGATCGACATGCTGAAGAACGGGGACATCGACATCATTATTGCCACGATGACCATTACGGAGGAACGCAAGGAACAGGTGGATTTCAGCGATGTCTATTTTGAGGCCGGCCAATCCCTGCTGGTGAAGAAGGGCAGCCCGATCACGGGTCTGGAAAGCCTGAACAAGGATACGAAGGTGCTCACGGTAAAAGGCTCCACATCCGCGCAAAATATCCGCGAGAAAGCGCCAGACGCGGTCATTCTCGAATTCGAGAATTATCAGGATGCCTTCACCGCGCTCAAAGCCGGACAGGGGGATGCCCTGACCACCGACAATTCCATCCTGCTCGGCATGCAGCAGCAGGACCCGAGCTTCGAGCTGGTCGGCGGCAACTTTACGGATGAGCCGTACGGCATGGCGATCAAGAAAGGAAACCCGGAATTCGTGAAGACCGTCAACGAGCTGTTGAAGGAGCTGAAGGACAGCGGCGAATACGACAAACTGTATGAGCAATGGATGGGCGTAAAGCCGGAATAACCGCCGCAAGACTTGGCCGGGCCGAAGGAGGCGTGCCCCCTGACCGGGAGCCACCCCGGTTTACTGCGGAAAGGCCCGGCCTTCATTCGACCGGCCGAACGATCATCATCCCCATTGGAGGTGAAGCCTTGTGACCTTGTGGGATTTCAACATTCTGGTCGAGCATTGGGATCAATTCATGGCCGGCCTGGGCCAGACCATTCTCGCCAGCCTGCTGGGACTGATCGGCAGCTTGGTGCTGGGCACCTTCATCGCCATTATGCGGATTGCTCCATTCCGTGTCTTGAAGGCGATTGGCACCATTTATGTCGAGTTTATCCGCAACATCCCGCTACTCGTGGTTGTCTTTTTCTTTTTCCTGGGCCTGCCCGCCCTCGGCATACCGGTCGACCCGTTCACCTCGGGCACGCTCGGGCTGATGGTGTATACGGCTGCCTTCATCGCCGAAGCCATTCGGGCAGGCATTCAGGCGGTACCGTCAGGGCAGTCGGAAGCGGCTCGCTCCTCCGGGCTGAGTTATATCCAGAATATGCGCTACATCATTCTTCCGCAGGCGGTCAAAATCGTACTGCCGGCCATCGGCAACCAATTGATCAACCTGGTCAAAAACTCCTCGGTCCTGGGCGTTATCGCCGGACTCGACCTGATGTATTATGCCGATCTCATTAACCTGAGCACCTTCAAAGGCATACCCGTTTATACGTTTGTGGCCCTGTTCTACCTGCTCCTGACCGTTCCGCTCAGTCTCGCGGTCCACTATATGGAGCGTCGCTTCGCGAGAAGCAATTGATGTTACGTTCGAAGTTTGCCTAATATACAGGAGGTGGCATGAGATGGATTTTATCGGTGCATACTCCTGGCCAAACCTGCGATATCTCCTTCAAGGCTTTTGGATCACGGTGCAGGTTGCCGGCTTATCCATTATATTCAGCTTCATCATCGGAACCGTGCTCGGGACCGTGAGGTATACGAAGACCCCCTTCCTGTCGAAGACCACGGCTTTTTTGGTGGATATTATCCGCAATCTGCCGCTGCTGCTGATCATATTCTTCATCGGCATGGTGCTTCCCCAGACCGGGATTCGAATCCCGACCTTCTGGGCGGCTGTTGTCGGACTGAGCATTTTTGAAGGGGCCATGATCGCCGAGATCGTACGCAGCGGCCTTGTATCGGTGGATAAAGGGCAGATCGAAGCGGCCCGGGCCTCGGGCCTCTCTTATATGCAGACACTGCGGCACGTCATTCTTCCCCTGGCGCTGCGCCGGATGTCCCCGCCCATGGTGAGCCAGTTCATCTCGCTCATTAAAGACACATCGCTCGCCGTGATCATTTCGCTTCCTGAGCTGATGCGCAACGTGCAAATCCTAAGCGGTTCCAGCTATTCCTATGTCATCCCGGCCCTTGTCTTTGCATCCTTGCTGTACTTTACGCTGAATTATCTGCTGTCCATCATCGCCAAGCGGCTGGAAGCAAGGCAAATATAGCCCCTGCTAAGCGTTCGCAACTTTCTGCATGGATTGCCACCACCATGTTACAAAAAGGGCGCCTGCCCGCCATACTCGTGTACGTCCAATCTGCTCCGCAGCCAGTTATGGCTTGCGGGGTATTTGCCGTTTCTGCAGCATCCAGCCCCCTGCGCATTCTAAACCAGGCTCTACCACTCCCATCCATTCTTTGGCAAGCACCTGCAACAATGGCGATACTCTCCTCGTCTAAATACATAATCATCCCGAAAGGAGACGCCGATATGAAAAAAGGCTTTCTCGCCATGATGGCTCTTTCCCTTACGATTGGACTATGGCTTGGCACAGATCATTCCACGGCATCCGCCTTGTCATGCGCGGAGCCTCGCAAGGTTACCGAGGAGTTAAAAACCTCGGATGCGGTATTCAGGGGCACGTTGGCCTCATCCCACCCTAAAGCCGATATATCCAAAAGCAAATATGTATTCCGGGTTTCCGAGTGGTGGAAGGGAGAATCGGATGCCCCTACCGTCACCCTGTATTCCAATGGCTGGGAATCCTTTGAAACCGGCAAGGAATATATCGTGTTCGCCGACAAAAGCGGGCAAAAGCTCAAACCCCATCTATGCGGGAATACGGGTCCCTCCTCATCCGTTGACGTAACTTCGCTGGGAGAAGGCATCCAGCCCGAGAAGCCCGCTCCGTCAGCCGAAAGCCCAAGGCCGGGCGGCATCCTGGCAGGTTTGATTGAACTCATTCGTTTCCTGCAGGGCAAATATTAATCCTTCCGGCAACCGGCGTTCTGTTCGTGCCTGCCTGAAAGTACCTGCCCGCTCACGCGAAAAAAATACAACCATTCTCCCTGTCATCCGTATACAACGTAAAAGAACTGCGTTTTAAACGACAGGAGGATGAGAAATGATCAAACGATTATTGCTGATTTCACTTGTACTGGGAGTTCTCTCCGGATGTTCCTTGGTGGACAGCGTGAGCAATTCCTTGGATTATACGAAGGAAGCAACGACCTTTATCAATGAAGCTTCCCAATTTGCCGAGTCCATCCCGGAGCTCGCCCAGCAGGCAGCCACCAATACGGATGCCAAGGAAACGCTGACCCAGCAACTCGAAGCGATGAAAACCCGGATCTCGGAGTTTAACGGCATCGAGGCCCCTGCCTTTGCGCAGACGATCCATGAACAGCTGGTCGGATTAAACGACAAGCTGCTGACCGACATCAACGGTTATATGGATCAAATCCAGAACGGAGTGACCGACTTCCAGAATTCCGACATCGTTCAAACCGTCAATAAAATTAACGAAACGATGGATATGCTCCAGAATCTCCAGCCATAGTCATGCAATCCCTTGCCGACAGCATAGCAGCCCTGCTCTTCAAGAGCAGGGCTGCTATGCTTGCTTCGTTATGTATGTGTTTTGTTCCTCACTTAAAAAAGGATTCCAGATTGGCGGTAAGCGTCTGCTTTACGACATATCGCGTCCCGTCTTCGCTTGGGGCCATAATCCAGGATGTCCCTTGGTAGCCTGCTTCATCCCGAGGGTCCCAGGCCACAATGAACTGCCAACCGTCGCCAAAGCGTTCATCGTATTCTTGGCTATAACCGTCTGCGATATTCTCGCGCGAAACCGATTCGATGGACATATGCTGAACGCTTTCAAAAGATTTCATCCATTCCGTAAATTCCACCATGTCCCGGTCATACTGACCTGAAAAATATCCCTCGCCTCCGCCCGACATCGCGTGAAAGGTTTCTGCATCCTCCGCCTGCGCTGCCTGATACAGCAAGGAAACGGTCTGCACCGGGTTCCATACGGGCTGCTTCGCTTTCGCGGCAAAGAATGCCCTGTCTTCAGCGGTATGCTGGATTTCTACCGCGATAAGCTCTTCCATCGTCGCTTCCCTTCCAAGCTCGTAAGCCCCTGGATAAACCGTGGATTGCTCCACCACTTTAAGCCCATCCGCGAACGCCGTCACAAACCACAGATTCTGATCGCCCTGGCTGAGCTCCTCCAGTACGATCTCGGCCTGGCTTCCGTACGTAAGGGATAACAACCGGCTGCTTACCTCATCCAGCCCTTCTTTATCAAACAGCTTGAAGCGTTCCGCTCTCACTTCACGTTTGCCCGCCTCTTCGAACAGCACCTTCAGCATGGCGGGGAACATTCGGACGCTCGGAATGTCGGCATGACGGAAATACGTAGCGGAATCGTTAGCCTGAAGCGCTTCGTACATGTCGAGAACCGCTTCGACGGGATTGCGATCAGGCTCTCCCTCCGGCTGCTCAGCCTCTTGCTTGACCTGGCGATGGTCCGGATCTTCCTGCGGGAATGCCTTACGCAAACTCTCCTTAGCCGCCGACGGCATTTCCGCTGGTTTCGCGGCTTCCCCTGCACCCGGTGCTGCGACAGTCGATGGCGTTGTCTGGACGGCTATCGGCGCCTCCTTCGTGCAAGCTGTCAACATCATCATAATGACGGCGAGAACCATGAGCTGTCCATTCCGCCGATATGGCCGCTTCCCCCTTTTCATTTCGTTCACCCCCGTTATATAACGAAAAACCGGTATAACACCGACACCGACCTCTTTATATTCATCATCGTCATTATGGAGTGGAATGTTTATCATGGACATAAAAAAAGCTCCCGCCCGGTTTTAAAAACCTGTTCGAGAGCTTCTGTTCCTATCTTGCATCCCTTAAAATCGGTTATAGCTTACAAATTCCAATACCGGCTTGCGGTAGCCGCGGGGACGCGGTTTGCGCGCATCCTCCTTGCCGATCGCGATCAGCATGGCGGGCACATAAGCGTCCGGAATGTTCAGTTCCTTCTGCAGGGCATCGGGATTAAATCCGATCATCGGACAGGTATCCCATCCCTTGTCCTTGGCCACCATCATCAATAACATCGCGGATAGGCTGGCATTCCGAATGGCTTCATCCCTCATAAAGAGTTCTCCGCCCGCTTCATAGAAGTTCGTGACCGATTCAACCGTCATGTCATATTCAAGCTTGTCGATCACGCCCAAATTCAGAAAGCCCTCGTTCATTCTTCCGATATCCTTGTAGGCCTGCTTATTCCCCAGCACCACGAGGACGGCCGATGCGGTGAGTATCTTATGCTGCTTGTTGGCGGCTTCGTAAACTGTGTGCTTGATATCGGGATCCTTAACCACCACATAGTGCGTGTGCTGTAAATTAAAAGCCGAAGGAGCATATTTAACCTCATTAAAGATATCGTTCAAATCCTGATCCGCGATTTCAATCCCTTCCATAAACAGATTAGCCGATCTCCGGCTCTTCATTAATGTTGTCAGATCACTCATATCTGCACGCCCCCGTCATGATTAGTTGAAGATTACCGCATCCAGCGAATATGCGCCTGCACCCGTGAGTGCCAATGCAACGGCCACTGCGATCAACAGTAAATTATACTCGTATCCATTCGCTGTGGACCAATACCCGTTCCGGCCATGCACCTTCACGATTGCGCCCAGCATCGTCAGCGTGATCAGCGCTGCGCCGAGCACCGTGAGAAATCCGGCTGCCAGCAGCAGCCCGCCAACCAGCTCCATCAGACCTGACAATACCGCGATCGCGACGCCGGGCTTAATGCCCACCGATTCCATCCAGCCGCCGGTCCCTTTCGGCCCGTAACCGCCAAACCATCCAAACAGCTTCTGCGCGCCGTGCGCCATGAACGATAACCCAACCACCAAACGAAGTATCAACAATCCAATATCTATAGCCATTTTGTACGCCTCCATATTCATGTTCATTATTTATAGAAATTCATCGACACGATCCATTGATATCTTGATATAAAGATATATAGGTGTAGAATGATTAACCTGCTTTACTTTGCTAACGTTTATACACTTTACACTTACTCCTTTCAATTGACTAACTTTTATATAGTCACTTAACTTAATATCAAGATATATGATGTGGGCTCTCCTGTCAACCGTTATTTTAAAAAAACAGGCGGTGCACAAAAACATCCCTGCCATTTTTCCGGCAAGGATGCTTCGTATGTCTATTATCTCGCTGTCACATACCGGAACGCCTTATAACAGCAAAAGAGGGCATCCCCTGCCAAAGAAACTTTGGGGACCCCTTCTTTCGTTCATCAAGTACAGGTGATTTATTCCTTCACCGCGCCGATGCCCGGCTTCACAATCGGAAGCAGGATCTGCAGGAAAGTCCGGACCTCGCCGGCCCCTTCGATCCGTGAGGCTTCCCGGAGCGCATCCGGCGTGGAGTCGAAAAAGCCCTTCAACAGGAACACGCCAAAGGCCGCGGCCACGTTCGGCCAGATCATCCCGAACAGATTGTTCACGAGAATGATTGGAGAGCAGAAACGGAATGACCAAAAACAGCAGTATGGAGAAAAAAATGCGGTTGCGGATCGAATTCAGCCGGCTTGCCCATTGCTTGATTCGCTCCATATGATCCATCCCCCTGCTGACAAAGCATGCTTCCATGCATTTAAGTCTAGGCCCCGGAGCATGATTTAGTAGAGGCTTTCTAAATGGCTTGTTTATCCATTGGATACCACCGAATGGCTGCCGGTAGGAATATAAAAAAAGGACCCGCCAAGTGGCGGATCCCCTGAATATGAGCGGCTGCCGCGATGGAGCCTCATGACGACGGCCGATTACTCGGCCAGTTTCTTGATTTCACTGTCGGTCAGCGCCTTGCTGTACATCCGCACCTCATCCAAGCTTCCGTTAAAGTAAGGATCGGCCGCGAATCGGCTTTTCCCTAAATAAGCTTCCGTTGTCAGCAGCCCGCTTGGGTTCAGCTTCATATGATCGCCGGAGGCAACCATTTGTCCGTTCACGTATAATTTGCCCGTATCCCCCTGAAGGGTCACGGCTACATGCGTCCACGCATTCACCGGAAGCGGGGCGCTGCCAAGGAGGCTCTGGTCTCCGCCGTTGCCGTGAACCGTAAACTGAAGGACGCCGGCGTGCTGGGATGGCGTCAGGAACATATGCCTGGCAAGCCCGCTGCCGGCATCCAGCACCCGCTGCCACGGTGCTCCTCCCTTCCAATATACCCAGGCCGCAAAGGTGAAGTCCTCTGTATCGGTGACCCGATTCGGCAGTTCAATATAGCCGTCCGAGCCGTTAAAGTCCATGCCGCCTCCATGCCGGCTCTTCTCATTCCACTGGACTCCGCCAAGGACCTTTCCATGAAATCCGTTTTCCGAGACGTCGAACGCCGTGCCTTCTTTATTCTCGCTGAACGGATAGCTCAGCAGCAGCGGCCCTGCCGACTGCTGCAGCACGGTTACGTCAAACGCTTTGGCAGCCTTTGCTTTACCGCTCGTAATCTGAGCGGTCAGCGTAACCCTCGCATCCCCCGCGCCGGCAGCAGGACGATTCAGCTTACCCTCCGCCGATATGACTTCGGGATGAGAGGAGGTCCAGCGAATCACGGCGCCTCCGGAAGCCTCGGACGGCAAAGCCAGATCGTAGAAAACTTGGCTCACATCCCCGAGGGACAGGTCCCTCTTCACGGCATCTACGAGTTCCCTTTCGCTGCGATCAAGCTGACGCGCGCCCCACACCGCGGTACCGTCCGCCGAAAGGGCCGTGAAGGTCATCGTCTGCCGTTTCGCTTCGGGGTCCCATTGCGGAGTCATTACGCCTTTATAACGCTTTCCATCCAGCGTAAGCGTCACATCCCGCTTTCCGCTGATCTTCCATGCGCCCTCGGCTGCACCTGTTACTTTCCCGTTCTTATGAAGCTCGATCGGCACCGATTCTTTGACGACGGACGAAATATCTTTCCCGTGTTGAATCAGCTTATAGTCTCCGGCCGCATCTTTCGGCGTGACTTTCTTAGCCTCCTTGGCCTCCTCGCCCGCATAACGGTATGGAGCCGATACCGGCCAGCCGTCCGGATTCATATACAACTCATGCTCCCGAATCTCATGCTCTTCCCCGCGCTGCGGGAAGCGGCTGTGAAAGATAAGGAATGTTCTTCCACTTCGCTCATCGTAGTAGACGGAGTTATGGCCAGGCGACACGGCCCCGGTGCCGATCCCCGTTCCCGGATCGCCGACCAGGCGCTTGAACAAGTAGTTCCCCATCAGCTTCACGCCATACGGCTCAATCGAACGGTCGTCAAAAAGCGGAAGGGAAGGATCAGCCTTCACTTCTCTCATGTCATTGCCCTCCGCATCGTAAAAAGGACCATCCGGATTTTTGGATCGGACCACCCGCATATTGTAGCCGCCAACCGCATCCAACCCCCCGTACGACAGGTACAGGTAGTAATAGTCCGTGGCCGGGTGATAAACCATGTAAGGCCCTTCGATCCGGCTGTGATTGCCTCCCAGCAGCTTCTTCCCGTATCCTTGCCCAGGCAGCGATTTTCCGGTCTTGGGATCCATCTCCATAATGAAAATGCCGCCGGAATAGGAGCCGTATACCATCCACAGCTTGCCGTTCTTATCGAAGAACACATCCGGATCGACGACATTCGGGTGCTTGGTTGCATCATAGATGGTTCCATCCTCACTGATCTCGTCCCACATGCCGGATTTCAGAATGATGCCGGTGTCCTTATACGGGCCTTCGATCCGATCGGCAACGGCGATCCCCATGGCGGATCGCGGGGAATCCCCTTTGCAGGCGTTATAGTACATGTAGAATTTGCCGTCTGCCAGCTGAATCACGTCGGCCGCCCACAATGTGTCGCTTTGCGCCCATTCCAGCGTTTCTTTCAGCTCCTCCGTTACGTTCGGAATCAGCGGATTGCCGGTCGCAACCCCGGACGCGACCCTGTCCCAGCTCATCAAGTCCTTCGATTTGGCCGCAGCCAGATGGGAACCGAACACATAGTAGGTGTCCCCTGTTTTGATCACGGACGGATCATGCACGGAAGCCTCCCGGAAGACCGGTGCCTTCTCCCCCTTCTTTAGCGGAGCCGCCTCCGCGTACACGTCAGGAACGCCGGCCGCAGGTCCTTGGCCTGCCGTACTTAAGCCTCCTGCCATTAACATTGCGGCAATTCCTGCGGCAGCCGTCTTACGCAGCATGTTCTTGTTCATACGATTCTCCCTCGCCTCGATTTTTTGTAAACCCTTTCATAAATAAAAAAAACAAGATGTCCATTATGGCGATACCTCTGGCTGTTTAATTTATAATAATATAAAATATTTTACATTTTATAAGATATTAACACTGATCCTTATGAAATATCAATGCTAATCCTTATTATTTTTCTCCATAAATTAATTAATGGTAGGAAAGACCCAAAAAAACCTGATCCAATCTGGATCAGGTTTTTATTTTATATAAATATAAAATAAAAGGGCGTTATACCTTAATATGTCCACCAATTTCCCGACATGACCATCATCGAGAACAGCTTGATGCTCTCCTCATAATATCCCTCTGCAGATGCGTTTGCTGTATAATTCCATACCGAATTCAGCCAGCTCTGGTGACTGGACGAAGTCATCGCGCTTACGCCGAACGGTGCATAGAACGCTCCGCTGTTATAAGTCACCAGTGCGGTCCCGTTCAGATTATACCCTGCCTTGATATTGGCAGGATTGCTGTTTGCAGCCGACTTAATGAACGTGTTCATTTTATTCAATTGATTCAGCGCGCGCGTATCGCCGGTCATCAGATAGTCGGTCGTAATCCGCCATGGAGTCCGGGCCGAGTTGTAATAATATTTTCCGTCGTTCGCCCCCTCCAGGAATCCCGCTGCCGCTGGCTGATAATTGCCGCCCGACATGACAACGAAATCCGGAAGCAAACCGGTATTGGAGCTGTAACCGTTATAGATGGAGTTGATGATCGTATAGGTTTTGTTGATGACGTTATCCCAACGGGCATCGCCGGTAGCCGCACGGAACGCCTTCATATGGTTCAGCATGAAATCCGATGGCCGCGTGGCGGTATTGTAATTGCCGCTGGTAGCCCAATCGCCCAAACGCAGCGTCCATTGCGACTGATTGACGTCATTGCTCATGATGGCATTGATGATATCCTTCGCGACCTGCAGGTAATTGACCGATCCGCTGCTTCCCCACTGCTTGTCCGCAAGCAGGAGTGCGTAAGCAATATCCATATCGCCGTCCGTTGCCGAGTTGGCCCCCTCTATATTCTGGAAGCTGCTGTTCTGTTTCCACGCCATCAGATACGGATTGTTATCACTCGGATGCGCCTTGTAATAGCGATATAACCCATCGAAATACGACTGCGCATTACTGTCGTATCCCGCCATCAGAACGGTGAAAATCATTCCGTAACCGTGAGCCTCGGATACCGTCTCGCCCACGGAATTGTATTTGACGTAATATTGCCCGGTTCCAGCCGGCTTCAGAAAAGACCCTTTCCAGCTGTTCCATTTGCTCTTGACCGCATTGTCCATCGCGGCCTGCGTTACGTTGTTCGGCTTAATCGAACCGCTCGCATAGGACGTATGCTGGGGGAAGGGCTTGTTGGCCGCCAGGGACAACCCGGCCGGCAAGATCAGCAGAACAGCGCAGACCAACGCCGCCGACTTACGGATAATCGAATTTCGGAATACTTTCATCAACGTTTCGCTCCTTTGGTTTTCGAATTGGAAAGCCATGACCGCTACAGCCTGGTAAACCGGTTTCGGTATAAACCACCACCCTTCCATGATCGATGGAAACGAGGAGACTGCCCGTATGTATAAGTACCACGAAGTTAGCTGATGTCCGATATGCGACTGCCTTCATATACAATGAGGTAGGATCCATATCTACTACAAGTATAATAGAATTGTATATTATTGTAAATTAATAGTTTGCCGGTCATGATTCGTCTACCAGCATGAATAGCCGTCTTTCCGCAAGCAGTATCCCACTGCCCGGAAAGACGGCTATCGTTATTTCGGTAGGCATTCCCCTTATTTCCGGGCAAGACGTCAAACGGCATGAATGGACGGCCATGACCGTTCGATCCCCTGTTCCGTCAATCGCCGCTGAAAAGCCTCCAAGTGGTCAGGGGTATTCCGTACTTCCCGCGGCTTCAGTCCATGCTCTATGCAATAAGCGGCTAAATGACCGGCTGCCTCGCCGATGTTCCATTCCACAGGATGCAGTCGATAACACCCATTCGTGATATGCGTCGTGCCAATATTCTTGCAGGCTGCCAGCACATTGGCTACCCGTACCGGAATCAGGCTCCCCATCGGAATTTGGAAGGGCAGGCTCGAAATATCGATATACGTCCGCAATCCCGTGCTTGGATGCAGATCGATCC
>Ga0209784_100105_pt1 | contig 98262 bp, 90 predicted proteins | sample AraplaCvi_mLB_r2_2_FD_184284 | JGI IMG/M metagenome (GOLD analysis project Ga0209784, IMG submission 184284) | Arabidopsis root microbial communities from North Carolina, USA - plate scrape CL_Cvi_mLB_r2 (SPAdes) (version 2) | ecosystem: Host-associated > Plants > Roots > Endosphere | place: USA...
CAAAGCGACGGAAGGAAATCAGAGTGACGGAAAGAAGAGCCCGGGCGACGGAAGGAACAGTCAGAACGACGGAAAGAAGAACCAGAGCGACGGAAAGAGCAGTCAAAGCGACGGAAGGAAATCAGAGCGACGGAAAGAAGAGCCAGAGCGACGGAAAGAGCAGTCAAAGCGACGGAAGGAAATCAGAGCGACGGAAAGAAGAGCCCGGGCGACGGAAGGAACAGTCAGAACGACGGAAAGAAATTAGAACGACGGGAAGATACCAAAGCGACGATGAGAAACCAAAGATGTGGATAGAACCGGCAAAATCGTGGATAGCCACGCCCGAATCGTGGATAGAACCCCAAAGTCAAGGATAGTCTCGCTCGAATCATCTGTAAAATGCCATTAAGTCTTGTCACAACATTTTAGTAGCACCTCTAATAGGAGATGCTACTATTTTTATACCGCTATTGTTCCAGGATTCGAAAGCGAAGCGGCAGCAATAAAATAAAATTGCGTCTAGTCATTAATCTTAGAAATATTACTATAAAATTTGGCCTTTGAAGGTTGAACATTAAAAATTAGCAGTACAAACGCTACCACAAACATAATAATGGCTGCACATACAACAACGTATTGAACTAGATGTAATTTCAGCGGCAACCCAAAGACTGCAGTGATGATAATAATAAACAAGGCTTCTACAAAACCATAAATACTGCCTATTCTCCCCATGCTATCGACAGGGATATTGTTTTGATAAAACGTATGGAAGCCTGTATTGGCAAAAGCCATCGCAAAGGACAAAATAAAGCATCCTAAAGAAGCGATAAGAAATGTATAAGAGGATGTGAAAATTAAATAGCCTAAAGCTGTTATTAATGACCCCAAACCTATAAGCCAAGCAGTTGGTATTTTTTCAACGATGGCTGTATTCATTAAAGAACCAACTAGTACTCCAGCACCTGCTATGCCCACCAATACACCGTATTCACCTTCGGATAATGATAGTACTTGAGTAGCAAAAGCGGCTTCTAAAGAATCTGTCGCTGTGTCGCTGTCATCATGACAATCATTGCACTAAATAAAAGATAGACCATCATAATATAAGGATTTTTAACGCTAAAACTTATAACAAGCTTCCAATCACTGAATAAAACCTTGTAGGAAAATTTCGCATCAGCCTTACTTGCCAATTAGCCTCAACATTAGGCATTCTAAATGTAATACAGGCTGAAATAAATAAAGCAATAGCATTCAAGTAAATTACCATATTAGGCGATCCAAACGTAAATAGCAGCCCTGCAATAGCTGGACCAGTTACGAATGCGCCGGAATCAAGTAAGCTACGAAGCTAGTTAAAACGTTTTCTTTGTTCCGCTGATATCAATTTCGTAATGTAGGTCATGAAGTCGGATGATACATAGAGCTAGCTATTGTGATCACAAAGACCATGAAATATATCCAAGTCAAAGTAGAGAAGAAAGGTAGTGTGGCAATTAGTAAAGATTCGAAAAGATTGAGAACAATCATGAGGTGTTTTTTATTTAAAGACCAGAAACTGGCGAAAAGTGTGGATAAAGCCCTAACTATATAAGCCAGACACAGCGATAGCGGATCCTGTAAGGTTTAAAACAATTAGATTTAAAGCTATAAAATAGATCCAGCTTCCAACGCTGGAAACACCAATACTAAACAATAATATAACCGGATAACGCCACGCTTCTAATAATTTATTCACGCCCATATAAAGTCCTCCTTGTAGTTATGACAAGTAACTAAAACAAAAAAATCCCACCCCCAAGACGATTTGTCTTAGGGACGAGATTTTGGAATTTATATTCACGTGGTGCCACCCTAGTTCACTATAATGTCACCATAATAGCCTTTTCAGTACGGTATAAAAACGTATGCTTATACTGTTTCTCTGTAACGGGAGTTCCGGTCGCACCATCATTCAAACAGAAATCCAATGCGCTACTCCGAGGCTTGTTTCAATAATTCGTTCTTACTCGTTTTCAACAACCCGAGCTCTCTGGGAAGAACAGCCTTATTTACTCTTCTCTTCAATGTATTTTTGATAGTGTAGCATAATTATTTAAGAAAAGATATAATTCGGTGAAATAATAAAGCTAGTAGTTTTTCATCTCGAATGAATTACTACTAGCTTTATTATTTTAAAGAGGCAAATAATTGCTACTTGTCCTACGGGCATATGTAATTTGGACTTTAATTATTATTCAGTAAGAAATGAAATGGTATTACTCCAAATTTGGGCAGTACCAGTAGTGCTCCATCCAAGAATTTGTAAAGAATAAACATTTGTAAATTCAGATATTGGAATTTTATAGTATCGCTTGAATCCAACTACAATATTTCCTGATGTAATAAACTCCTTTTTATATTCTTTAGCGTAACGTGTAATATTGTTTCCAACATTATAAATTAGATTTGTATTTGAGTAACCTGCAAACGTAGCTCTAATGTATACATAATCACCATCAATAATTGTATTTGCTTGATAAAGACTTGAGTTAGGAATACTTTCCCATTCAACACCATCTTTGGAAATTTGGTCAATGTGAACTTTTGTTAGTGGTGCTGCAGGTCCTGCGTAAGATGTGTCTACATTACCGAAAAATATTGTTGTAAACGCTAATGTTACCACAAACAGTAAACCGAAAAATTTTTTCATAAAAATCCCTCCAATAAATTTGATTCAGTTATTATATCGACAATAGGAATTAGGTTTGAAATGTTTTTTATGTAATTTTTAGTAAATAAATATATATAACTACTAGTTTGTGAAAAAATATTAATAATAATAGTTAAATGATGGAAATATATTTTGATAAATCTTGAATGTGCTCCAATATTCTTATTGAAGATAAGCTTTAAGCTCTGCTAATAGTGACTGACAAATAATGATTGACTCTACAATATTAGTAGCTATTTCAAGAGAATGGTCAGCTGTATCGATTGCTAGAAAAGCCTGCTTTCCTAGTAAATTTTTCATAACATGCTCAAGTGAAAGTAGGGGTTTTAAAAGTACATAACGAGAAGGCACAGATGAATGCTGCATATAAAAATCTGTGATATGCAAGGTTCCGAGTGATTTACCAATGTATACAGCTTCTGTAGGCCAGAGAACATAAAGCACACACCTTGTTACTTTCTAAATCAAAGTAATTGTATGTAACATCATTGTATTGTTTTTTCGCGGTTTGATTTTCATCTTAATTCCTCCTTGTCATACCAAATTGTTGAAAGGTAGATGGGCCCTAAGTGGTTGAAGTCCAATTTTAAAATATCGTGGGTAAATGGTATATCATCGAGATGTGTAAATATGGTATCAAAATTGCTTCTTCGATTAAATAGTTGTTTAAAGAATCGAAAAGTAACGGCCATTCTGCCATTGAGGTTAATTTAAATTTTTAAAAGATATTTTTAAAAGATATTTTTAAAACATATTTTTAAAACATATTTTTAAAACATTCATCTTCTTTGCATACTTTATAAATTGGAGAAACTGGGTTGAACACAGCATGTAATTTGTGAAAAGCACTATTTACAGTTGTGACATTCGTATAAACAAATGCATCGTACTTAAGAGGTTGAAGACTATCTTTAATATATTGAGATAGTGTTAATGCTTCTATTTGAGGGTGATAACCATACTTTGTTAAAGATGAAATTAAGCATTGGTTTAGATTGATCTTCCCTTTAGGCACACCAATTTTTAAAACCTCTTTTTTATATAGTGGTGAGATAGTATTACAAAAACTACTTAAATGATTTTGTAATGAAGAGTCCTTTTGAATAGCTTTATATAAATGCTTATGTATTATGTTTAATATGTTGCCTTTGCGCTTTAGTTGAACAAGCCTCTTCATTTTTATTTAAAATTACTGCACAAACCCCGTTTTGGATATTTATTTTTTTGCGATTAATGTCATTTGATAAATTAGTTTGATAAAACGAATTAGATCCTTTTGGAAGTATCTAATTCTACCGTATGCAATAATGCTCGCATGCCAAAATAATTGTCATATGCTTCTAAAACAATTTGGTGGGGTGTATGTTTTGATATTGCAAATGAACCTGTTCTGAAATCTACATTATCTTCGATACTCGCTTGTATATCTGTTAGTAAGTGTAGTGCGTATGTGCAAGATTCCGAAAAAATAAAATCAATTGTCCACATATCAACAATAATAATTTCTCGAATAGGCTTCCATAAAGGAAGATGTAGTAGTTGGCGCAAACACCAAGCTACATCATGTGCTGTTAGTAAATCGCCATTGTGGAATGCAACATTTTGCCGTAAATAAAGACGCAATGTTAGGTCATTAACTTTCCAATGGTGCGCGAGAGAAGGAATAATATTACCATTCGCCCCTGCTTCAACTAAACGATTTGTTAAATTAGATAAAAGTGCATCACTATAAACATCGTTTACTTGAATAGGCTGAAAAGTATAAATAGGATGGTAGATAGGTACAATCAAACGCTCATTATATAGGATATTGTTTTTTATATTTTTGTTGATATAGATGCTTAAGGTTTATTGCTAAAGAATCCGTTAAATTAGGAAATGCAAATAATTCTCTCCAATCTATCATAGCCATTGTAGAGAGATGGGATTTAAGCTGGTCTACAATAATTTTTTCAATATCTCCATGCCATTTAATTTTGGACAAGTGTCCACGCCCATTCCCAGCTTTATAATTTAGCCAATTGTGTTTCTGAAATAATTTAAGATAACGATTCAATTGTTTAGGACTTATTTTTAATAAAGTAGTGTTTTATTTTTTGAATGAAAGGTGGACATTTAATATCTCCTTTTTCTCTTTTTATGGAAATTATTTTATTTTATAATCTAACTATAACAAGGAGGGGGAAATTTATGAAGGCTGTGATCATTAATGAGTTTGGCACTTCTGATGTTTTAAAGTACGTAGAATATCCAAAGCCGACTATTTCAGCAGGGGAAGTATTAATACGTACGACATATACGAGTGTGAATTTTGCCGATATTAAAAATAGAACAGGTAATAAAGCAAAAGCAAATTTTCCGATGATACTCGGTTTAGATGTAGCTGGTGTAGTTGAGGAGGTTTTTGATGGGAACAGTAATTTTAAAAGGGGAGACCAAGTTATTGCATTCCCGAAAAATGGAGCATATGCAGAATATGTGGTGGCGAATGAGCAGCTAGTCTTTAAAGTTCCGAATGATGTTCCTTTGGAAAAGGCAGCCGCTGTGCCAACGGTTTTGTTTCTATCCTATCTTTTGGCACATCAAATCGCTCCAATTAGCTCAGAAGATAGCGTATTAATTCATGCTGCATCTGGTGGGGTAGGAACGATGCTCATTCAAATGGCAAAAAAGCTAGGTGCCAAGAAGATTATTGGTACTGTTGGTGATATGAGGAAAGCGACAATTGCCCTTGAACTAGGTGCCCATCATGTACTGACATACGATAATTTTAGTGCGAAAGTGAATGAATATACGGATGGTCATGGTGTTAACATTATTTTTGACTCCATTGCCGGGGATATTACGGAAGAGAGTTTTAACTGTTTAGCTCCGTATGGTACGCTAGTGCAATTTGGAAATAGCGGTGGTAAAGCCGGGAATATTAAAACATCTGACTTGCATAGTAGCTGCCGCAATGTGAAAGGGTTTAGCTTAGGGACGACCCGAGCTTCCAAGCCTGAAGTGCTACAACAAGTTGCACAGGAGATGTTTACATTGTTGAAGGATGAAAGTTTCCAAGTACCAATTGCTAATATTTTTGCATTAGAAGACATGCAGAAAGCACATGATTTGATGGAAAGTCGTCAGCAACAAGGAAAGATTTTAATTAAAATATAAATGACCGACCTCTGTATAGTGATCAACACGCTATACAGAGGTTATGTTTGTTTTAGATCTTATAGCTTTAAAAAGCATGGTTGTGAATCAAACCCACCCATTAATAGAATGAATGCAAACTAGTAAAAACCCAATTAGGAATCACCACATTATTTGTAGGTATAATGCTAACTTTCATTTTTCGACAACAAACAGGCATTTCCTTTAAACAATTGTTAAAATGAGGTATTATTATATAGGTTTTTGTCTTTCTCTACCTTATTTTGAAATCGTTATTTGTTTTAGCTTAACTTTTTAGTATAATATAATATTTGGCCTCTTAAAATACATAATGAATATAACAATGGTATTTATTTCATTTAGATTTTGCGAGTGTATCAATGTTAAAGTGTTATATGGCTAATTTAAGTGATGTAAATATAATATTAAAACATTAAATTTGATAGGCTCTTCACTAAATATTTGTTTAACGTGTGTCGTGTTTTTAGGTTGATTTGTTGGTCCTTTGGAAATGCGGCAAAGATATGATCCCTGGAGCGCAAGCGAACGCCTTCAGATAAGCGCGGAACGGAAATGTTGTGGTGAGGGGTCTTAAATTTTGAATATAAAGGAATGGCAATTAGGGGAGTGGTGCAATGCTTTTTAATTCCTTTGAATTTATTTTCTTGTTTTTACCTATAACATTTATTATCTATTTTTTATTAAATCGTTTCAGAAACCAGCAATATGCGATCTATTGGTTGGTACTGAGCTCTTTGATTTTTTACGGCTATTTTAAGTTAACTTATTTAGCAATCATCACAATCTCAATAGTTGTGAACTTTGCTTTAAGTCGGATAATTAGTCGTACCAATAGTCGTTGGAGAAAAACGTATATGATAATTGGCGTTATCTTCAATATTATCATTCTCTGTTACTATAAATATACCGATTTCTTTATTGGTAATATAAATAGTTTATTTGGTACAAATTTTGCACTGTTGCACTTATTGCTACCATTAGGACTTAGTTTTATTACATTCCAACAAATTGCTTTTATTGTTGATAGTTATCGTGATGGAACAGCTCATTATAAATTTAGCCATTATGCGCTGTTTATTTTGTTTTTCCCGCAGTTAATTGCAGGACCAATTGTTCAGCATGATGAAATGCTTCCGCAGTATGATACTAAGGGAAATCGTAAAATTATTCATGAACATGTTGCACGAGGTTTATTTATTTTTGCAATTGGTTTAGTCAAGAAGGTTGTTATTGCTGATACGGTAGGCATATGGGCGAATGAAGGCTTTGCCAATTATAGTAACTTAAGTTTTATAGAAGCTTGGATTACCTCATTATCGTATACAGTGCAACTTTATTATGATTTTAGTGGATATTCTGATATGGCGATCGGTTTAGCATTATTATTTAATATTAAACTGCCAGTAAATTTCTACTCTCCTTATAAAGCACGTAATATTCAGGAGTTTTGGAAAAAGTGGCATATGACGTTGAACCGGTTTTTAACTACATATGTCTATTTTCCATTAGGTGGTAGTCGTAAAGGGGCATATAGAACCTATCTAAATATATTAATTATTTTCTTCATCAGTGGATTTTGGCATGGTGCAGGATGGAATTTCATTTTGTGGGGACTGATGCATGGCTTTGCGTCTGTAGTTGTGAGACTTTTTAGTAAAACACGTATTAAGCTTCCGTATTTACTTTCATGGTTTATGACTTTCCAATTTGTTAATATCGCTTGGGTATATTTCCGTGCAACAAGTATTGAGCAAGCAAATACTATTATAGTCAAAATGTTTACGCCAAACATGACAGCTATTACTAATTTCTTTACGGAGCCGCACACGAATTTTGCGCAAGCGGAAGCTTTTAATATTTTGGGGCTATCATTCAGTGATCCAATAGTGATTGTTGTAGGACTCTTAATCACACTTGTTATTGCATTTACGGCATTAAATTCTATTCAATTAATGGATAAGATGAAATTTAATTGGGGAGCAATTATTTATACGCAATTTATGATTGCACTAGTGCTAGTATCCATTTACTATATGCAAAAAAATAGTATATTCTTATATTTTAATTTCTAAATAAAGGTGTGAATGAACTTGGATCCGAAAAAATGGTTAGTAAAATTATTTGCCACATCTTTCGTAGTAATAGGATTACCTGTTTTCGGAATTATGGGTTTCAATTATTATATTGACCCTCTTTGGAATTACACACATGCGAATGACTATAACGACTATCAGCTTGGCTTTGATGAAAGACAATTAAAAACAAATTATATCAATAGCCATGATTTTAACTATGATAGTTTATTAATGGGAACGAGCAGGATTACGTATCTTGATGAGAGGGCTTTTACAAAAGAAAATGTTTATAACTATTCATTGAGCGGGCTGCATATTACAGAATATTTGCCTTACATGAAATATGCTGAAAAGAAAAATGGTAAGCCGTTTAAGAGAATTTTTATTGAGTTATATTTTGATTCGGCGAATGCTGGCAAACCTAGTACATCGAATCCGCCGCAAACTTATATCGAGACGTCGGAGGCACCTTTTTATGCAATAAAGTCCTTATTTTCAGCAAGCACAATGCATTATGCTCTTTTTAATTATGATATTTCAAAAGCAAATCATTACGACGGTGCGCGCAGTTACACACGTCATAATATTGCACAAACTACGTATCCAAATGATGGTATGGAGCAGGGGTGGAAAAAATTCCAGAAGAATTTTAAAGCAGAGACAGCTAAGCCTTTTATGTACGATACCGACTATCGAAAAAGGCTTCAAGCTATAAAAGATGCATTCCCGAATACAGAACTAGTGGTCTTTACAGAATTAATGCCTGCTAAACGGCTTCAGACCATTTTGCATAATGAAAATCGTTACGAGGCTTATAGTAGATGGATGAATGATATGGTAGGTGTGTTTGGTACCGTGTACAGCTTCCATGGTGTGAATGAAGTAACGGCGAATGAGAACGACTTTTTCGACTGGTTGCATTACTACCCAAACGTTGGTAATTTAATCATTGAAGCTTTAGAGAACAGGGAAAAACGATCAACTATTATGCAGACTGTAAATAAAGGGAATCTTGATGAGTACCTTAAAAATGTAGTGGTAGATATTAATATTGACTAAATGATGAAAAGATGACGCTGATATGTACTGTCAGGGTCATCTTTTTTTATCTATAAAAAGGTTTATGGGGATTTCCAAACTGTTGCAAGTAATGCAATGCTTTCGTTAATTTGCTCAACGGTTAGCCCACCATAACCCATAATGACCATAGCATGTTTAGAGCCTTGCTGATAGGAGGATGAGCATGGATAGACTTTAATTCCTACCTCCTGTGCCAGCCTAATGGCATTGTGTTCAGATAGCCTTTTTGGTAACTTCATTACGATGTGTAGCCCAGATTTTTCACCAATTACTTCGAATTCCTCAGAAAATTGGGTGTTAATAGCTGCTAGTAACGTCTGTTGCTTTTTACGATAAATGGTACGCATTTTGGCTAAATGCTTATCGAATAAGCCTTGGGCAATGAAATCGGCTAATACAAGCTGATCTATTTTTGAGACAACAGATTTTTGCTCCTGATTAAAAAGCATAAATTTTTCGACTAACGATTTAGGCAAAATCATATAACTAATACGGAGCGATGGGATAAGTGTTTTAGAAAAGGTTCCGAAATAAATAACACGTTGCAGCTGATCCATCTTTGCTAAAGAGGGGATAGGGAGCCCCTTATAACGAAATTCCGAGTCATAATCATCCTCAATAATAAATGCCTTCGCAGAATTAGCCCATTGTAGAAGTTCTGCACGCCGTTCAACCGGCATGACCATCCCGAGCGGAAACTGGTGTGCAGGTGTTGTGTATAACATGTGGATGAATTCTTTCGGTATTGATACCCCTAAGTTATCAACAGGAATAGCATGAGTTATTAATCCACATTGTTGCAATGTTGCACGTACTCTTCTAAAGCCAGGCTCCTCTAAGCCAACATGCGCTTTTTGGCCAAAAAAGTGACAGAGAGCTTGGAGCTGATTTTGTGTACCACTATAAACGAACACCTGTGATGCTTCACAAGTAACTCCTCTTGAACGTTCAACATAGCGAGCGATTTCCGTCCGTAATATAGCTTCTCCAGGCCAAGGACTTGTTGTTAAATTATCCACATTAAAGTGCTTTTTCAACAGCTTATGCCAGATTGAAAATGGAAAAGCGTCCTTATCCACATGTCCGTTATTAAAATCAAATTTTATAGTATATGTAGTTGGTGTTATAGCTGGGGATATGTGCTGATTTTGCTGCTGTTCCCATTCAAATTCAAAGGGTGCTATAAAATAACCAGAGCGTTCCTTACTATAAATATAGCCTTCAGCTAGTAATTGTTCATAAGCTTCCTTAATCGTATGGACACTAACATTAAGCGTTTTAGCCAGCGTTCGTTTAGATGGCAATTGCTCATGGGCCAGTAGCTTCTTGCTTAAAATGGTTTGTTTTAATTCCTCGTAGATTTGCACGTATTTCGGCGCATCTCCAGTAAATGAGATCGATAACTCCAAAATATTGCACCTCCTGGTATGGTGTATTTTAAAAAAATTGGTTCTACCTATCATATCAAAAATATCGTTAAATAATAAAAAAGGAGTGAAGCATATGAATTTTAAAGCATTAGAAAATGAGGTAGTATTACTGAAGCCGTTAGAACAACAGGACACGCAAGGGTTATTGGAAGCAGCTAGTTATCCAGAGATATGGCCCCACATGTCCACAACAATTGAGAAAATGCTCGATGTGAATAACTTTGTGGACAAGGCATTAGCAACAAAGCGTGAAAAAACTGAGTTTCCATTTGTAATTGTGGATAAAAAATCTGAGCAAATCATTGGTTCGACTCGGTTTATGGACATTGATGAAACGCATAAACGACTTGAAATAGGTACTACATGGATAACACCGGCTTTTTGGCGTACGGCCATTAATACGAATTGCAAATATTTATTATTACAATACTGTTTTGAGGTACTCAACTTACAGCGTGTTCAAATTAAAACAGACCACGAAAATTTACGTTCTCAAAAGGCGATTGAACGTTTAGGGGCAACAAAGGAGGGGGTCTTACGTAATCATATGGTACGGAAGGATGGTACGACTCGTCATACTGTGATGTACAGCATTACGCTACAAGAATGGCCCAAAGTGAAAAACCATTTGCAGCAGTTGCTAGTTGGTGCTACAGAGAAATTGGGGTAAAGAAATTAGTACATAAAAAAGAATGGTCATTAGTCGACCATTCTCTTTTTATAAATAAATCCTGCTACAATCCAAGTTACTAGTGACCAAACGATGATTGAAGTTATTGGAATAATGATATCCATTGTTATGTATGATCCTTCTAAAGCTTCAGCTAATAGTACTAATTGAGAGCTTGGTAACCATTCAGCAATCTTTGAAATCGGATTAGCAGAAGGTAAAGCTAGTGCAAGAGGGCCGCATGAGAAAATAAGGACAACAGGTAGAGTGATAAGAGATCCTTCCATAATCGTTTTGGAGAATAATCCACATAATGTTCCTAGTGCAATATAAAACACAGTTGAAAGTATTAAAGCGATAGCTAAGATGAAAAGGTTAGCTGGGTTATAGCCAGCGATGAATATAGTTAAGGCTACAACTACCATTGTAATGATAAAGACAAACAAGCTTTTACCGATTAAAATATCGCCAAGTGAAGCAGGTGAAAGCATGAGACTGCGAAGCGTATTTTTTTCTTTCTCTTCTGCAATTAGACAGCATTGTACGTAGGTAGTCACCATAGAAAATGCCATATTAATTGAAAGAATATAGATGGCGATAGTAGCGGAGCCCGATTTATTATACAAAAATGCAAAGACAAGTGGCATAAATACCATAACGGATACCGCATAGTTACGTGAAAATTCCTTATAATCCTTCATTAAAATAGCCTGAATGCGTGTCATTGAAATGTTCATACTAAATCACTCCCTGTTATTTGTATAAAAATATTCCCTAGTGTTGGCTCGTTCGTATATATCCGAGAAACTTCGTTAGATTGCATCCAATGAAACAGTTTTTCAGCATCCTGTTTTCCATTTTGAATGACCTCACTAGCACCATTTTTTAGTTCAACTGTAATAGAGTCATCACCAAACTCTTTTTTCAAGTCCTTTGGCGCACCAATTGCTCGAATTTTACCTTTATGTAAGAAGGCTACACGATCACAAAGTATTTCGGCTTCACTCATATCATGTGTTGTTAAAAATATTGTCGTACCCATCTCGTTTAATTTGCGCAAGCCATTATAAATATGCTGTGTATTAACAGGATCGAGAGCAGAAGTTGGCTCGTCTAAAAATAATAATTCGGGTTTATGCATGATAGCACGTGCAAGCGTAACACGTTGCATCATTCCTTTAGAAAGCTGACTAATCTTCTTTTTACGATCACCGTATAAGTTAACAAAATCCAACGCTTCTTTAATGGCTGATTTAGGTAATTGGTATAAATTACTGAATAGTAATAAATTCTCCTCGATTGAAAGTCGCGTATATAGTCCGCTATTATCTGTTAAAATACCGAAGCGTTTACGGTTATTACTTTGTTTCATCTCATTTGCTGGGCGGCCAAACAATAAAACGTCGCCAGCAGTTTTTTCAGTTTGTGCTGTTAATATTTTTATAGTAGTAGTTTTTCCTGATCCGCTAGGTCCAAGAAAGCCGAATATTTCACCTTTTTGAATGGAAAATGAAACATCCTGTAATGCTGTTTCCTTATTAAATGTTTTTTTCAAATGCTGAACATCGATTACTGCGTTCATTTGAAAACCTCCCTGTGTTGTTGTTGATATCTACACTATAAGGGACAATAAGGGTCTCAACATTAAATTACGGGTGAAAGGCTGTGAAATGACCTTTAGTGGAGAAATATTTCAGCTGACAGGAGTCGTTTATTTCCTGGGAAATCTACTAAATTCCGAGTATTTCCTTTAAATCTGCGAGTTTATTTTTCGACAAAGGTACTACGGTCTTTTCATTGCTGTTTAAGGCTAGGCTATAGCTATTGCGAGTCCACGTAATGATTTCCCGTACCTTTTGTAAGTTCACGATATAAGAGCGATGACTTCTAAAGAAGCCGAACGGTGTCAGTTTTTGCTCAAGATCATTTAATGATAATGTACATGGATAGGCTTCACCTGCAACATATAGTGAAACAATACCCTCAACACTTTCGATATAATCGATTTCCGGGGGATTAAATAAAATAATCTTATCATTTTTCTTTGTAGGGATTTTATCAAGTCGAATCGGTACGTTTTCTTGAGAGGGGGGAGTTGGTTCAGTTCCATCCTCTTTAACGTCTAATGCATGTATGCCCGTAATATCCAGTCTATGTACTTCTGTACTCGAAATAATTAAATCCTCAAGATTGTTAGATAATAAAATGACTGTTTTATTCTTTTTTCGAAGTGCATCCAATAGCTGAATGACGTTTTGCTTAGAAAATTCATCTAGGTTTTGGAATGGCTCTTCTAAAACATGTATGTGTGCCTGATTGAGATATGTATGAATCAATTTTAAACGTTGCTTTTCTCCATTCGAAAGCTTGCTAATTTTAATGTTTTTTTGCTCCATTAAAGCGAATAATTTTAATAGATCCTCCATCTTTTCAGAAGAAGCATTGAAAAGCTTTAAGCAAAAGTTAATATATTCTCGAACCGTCAGTCGCTCATACAAGGCATTTTCACGAAAATGTGTATACGTATTACTTTGCTTCGAAAACCATTGTGTTAATGTATGTATTTTTGACACATCCGTATGGATGCCGATAATAATACCTGGCTGCATAGATAGGTGAAAGTTTGGATAAATTACATTTCCTCCTTCTATATAAGGGTCAATAATTATGCTTTCATTTTGGTTCATTACTTAGTCCTCCTTGCCGTTATTTGATTCCAAAAATTGCGAGATTTCAGTTTGCGATTGTAAAGAACTACCATGTCGATAGTTTGCGTTATGAAAGTCCATAAAACCGTGCTGACCTATATATTGTCTCGTTTGAACAAATGGAAATGTATCGAGTATTTCTTTTAATTCGTGGATATTAAAACTTTTCTCATAACTTGGTAAAATAACGAGCGTCGGACAGGAGGGGCTTATATCCAAGTATTGACGAATGCGTGAACCATAAACGCAAATGATACCTTGTAATGGTAGCGAGGATAGTCTCCAAGCTAATGTTGCACCTACACTAAATCCGATTAATAGTACTTCATCAAAATGTGTCCTAGCGTCTAATATTTTTTCGGTTAGTTTACCGAGAGGAGCATCAAAGCCAACTTCACTTATGAAATATTCATAGGCTTCCTGTTCTTGTTCATATTGAAATATTCTATCGTCTGAATATAAAGAAATGCATTCAACAGTAGTGTTAGCATTGCAGTATGCTTCAGCTTGCATTTTTATAAAATCGTTGACGCCATAAATCTCATGTAGAATGAATATTTTCCTTGTCATGTTGACCTCATTTTTTGTTTTTTTTCAATAGTGTACCAAAAAATAATCATACAGGGTTCATCACCAAAAGTTGTGGATGACTTTTTGTTAAAACGTCTACTATGTAAATAGTTGACCTTCGTTCCGACTGGGCGACTCCTCGGGTATCAGCAATATAGGAACGAAGGCTAAAAGCATCACATCCTGTAATAACGCCATCGTGACTAACATCGTGCTGCTGCCGCTACGTTTCACTCACGCTTTCGCGCAAAAGACATCTGTTGGCCCGAGACCCTGCAGCGCAGCGAATGTTTTCTGTGCGAAAGCGAAGCGTCAGCAACAAATGTTTTGGAGATGATCCTCATACAGTATATTTTGTCGATTTTTGCCATTGGTTTTGTTGTTTCGGTAATTATTCCGAGCAGTGCCTAAAAGTAAAAAATCCGCGCAGACTTATGTGGTTCTAAATTGACCACAGAAAGCGAGCCGGATTTTTCCGTTGATATATGCCTTTATTTCATTACGTTAGACATAAAACCCTTCATTTCCATACTAAGCGTATTAAGCTCATCAATGATTTCACTAAAGTCCTGAACAAGTTGTGCCTGTTCGTTTGTTGCGCCATTTATTTGAGTCATGTTTTGCTTTAAATTTTCAAGATTATGATTGATGCTTCGAAGTGAGGTTTCAATGTTATCAGTAGCAGTAGTTGTTTCAGTAGACAGTTTGCGAACTTCTTGTGCAACTATATGAAAACCGGCACCATGTTGACCTGCACGTGCTGCCTCAATTGATGCATTTAATCCGAGTAAATTGGTTTGACGAGAAATATTTTTTATCAAATCCGTGATACCATTGGTTTTTTCAGCATCCTCTAAAGCAAATTGTGTCTGCTTATTAATTTCCTCACTAGTTGCAGCTAGCTCCTCCGAATGAGAGGCGATTGTATGTACTTTATCCTGTAGATTTTGGATAATATCATTCATAGTAACAATATATTTCTCCATTTGTAGAGAATGGTCAATAGGTATTCCAAAGGCTAGCGCGCCTACGATTTGTCCATTTTCACGAACTGGAAAAGAAAATGCGTTAAATTCCACACCATAAAATTCTTTTGGTACAGGTGCATCAGTACTTTTGCCTTTAAGTGGGAGATGTAAAATTACATCACCTGGGAGAATTTTTTGTCCAATTTTATACCCAGAATCTATCCGTTTCCCAGGTAAATAAGCAATAATACTCTCACTCTCTTTATCTACTAATCCAATCATGGACTCGCCTTTCATAGCTGAATGAATGTAAGGCATTGTCAATGTCAATGCTTCAAGAATTTTCATAGTAACCTCCTCGTTATATGTAAGCCCTATTAAATTAGGCATAATCTCGTTTTTAAAGCGTTATTTTTTGGAAAAGTGATACTTCTTTAATTGTATGAAAAAAGGAAGTAAATAAAAAGACTATCTTAATACCATTATCCTTTTAAATTGTACGAAATTAAGGCAATATATTATGAATTTGCTAAAAAAGGAGTAGGACTTTTGCGCAGTGCAAAACGTGGGGTTGATTTTCGTTCCTGCTGCCGCTTCGCTGTAAGGTTCCATCTTTGACGCTGATCCCCAAGGAATCACCCAGCCTCCACTACAATTAACTACTTCGCTAAGAATATATCTTCAGCAATGTTTTACCTTTGCGAAAGCGATAACAGAGGTCTTAGCATCTATTTTTGAAACGCATAAAATTGATAAAAGTTCTAAGCTTTATTGATTGAACAGATGGAAAAACTCATCAGAAGTTTTTCTTTCGCAAAAGTTTAACATAGCTTTTTCTTTTTTGGACAACCTAAACTTTAGAAATAATGGTATGAGGTGATGATCATGAAAATAGAAAGGTCGTCCGAATGGGAAGAAGGCTTTATCAATAAACTGCATGAACATGGAAAATGGGATAGTTGGACATTGTACAAGATGAATTATGACATTGTGAAAATGAAGCTAATTCCTGATTTCACAGGTTTACAGGCAACGAAGTATTTACCAAATTTAAAGCCGCTTAAGCATCAGTTGGAAGCAGCAGAGACAGTCATTGAACGTATGAATGGTAAAGCGATTTTAGCTGACGAAGTAGGTCTAGGTAAAACGATTGAAGCAGGTTTAGTTTTAAAGGAATATTTGATTCGTGGCCTTGTTAAAAAAGCATTAATATTAGCGCCAGCATCTCTTGTTAATCAGTGGGTTGAAGAATTAAATATAAAGTTTCACATTCCGGCAGTAGCTTATAAGAAAAATGTTCAGATTGAGCGCCATGATGTCCTTATTATGAGTATGGATACGGCAAAGAAGAGTCCTCACAAAGAGCGAATTTATGAGCAGGGTTACGACATGATAATTATCGACGAGGCTCATAAATTAAAAAATCATAAAACACAAATTTATGAATTCGTCCAAAGCTTAAAGAAAAAGTTCTGTTTATTATTAACGGCTACACCGATTCAAAACGATGTCTTTGAATTATTTTATCTTATTTCCTTACTTAAGCCTGGTCATCTTGGCAATTATGATACATTTCAAGCTGCATTTTCGGCAAGTAAGCATGATTTAGAGCATGATGATTTTTTAAAGGAATTAGTGAATCAGGTGATGGTGAGGAATAGGAGAGAAGACACGGGTATTGAATGGACAAATCGCCGTGTTCAAATTATTCCGATCGAATTCACGAAGGAAGAAGAGGAAGTTTATAATCTGCTTGGAACGCTTCAAAATACAGGCTCATTTTCAATGATTACATTGCAAAAGGAAATGTGTAGTAGCAAGGAAGCAACAGGTTTAACATTAACTAAAATGCTTGAAGACAATGCGCAGCCACAAGAAATTGAAGGAATACTAGCAAAATTAATGGCTTTAGAAGTGAACTCAAAGGCGAAAAAGACCCTTGAAATAGTCGAACAGGCCAAAGACAAAGTAATTATTTTTACAGAGTATAGAGCTACTCAAATTTACTTGCAATGGTATTTACATTCTAACGGTATAACGAGTGTCCTATTCAACGGTAAATATAATAAAAGTAAACGTGATTATATGAAGCATCTTTTTAAGGAAAGGGCACAGGTTCTAATAGCAACAGAGGCAGGCGGCGAAGGGATTAACCTTCAATTTTGTCATCATGTCATTAACTATGATCTGCCCTGGAATCCTATGAAGCTAGAGCAACGAATAGGGCGCGTCCATCGATTAGGGCAAGAGCATGATGTCCATATTTATAATCTGGCTATTGTCAATACGATTGAAGAGAACATATTAGCATTGCTTCATACGAAAATTGATGTGTTCGAAAAGGTAGTAGGCGATTTAGATGCGATTCTATCTAACTTTAAAGAATCTGTTTAGTGTAAGGGAGAAGGACCATGTATCCACAGCAAGTTCATAGTTATTTACGCCAATTTTTTAATGAAACTAATTGCCCTATATTAGGAGAAGATCAGCATTATCTTACTGTACAATTAACGGTTGATATTGATAAAAGAATAATGAATCGCCCTTTTTATTGGCAATACGTAGAAGCTACAAACAGTGAGGCAAATCCAGCTCAAGTAACTTTCATTACAAATCAAACAGCATCAGCAGGGAACCTTTATGGAGAAGCTATTCATTTTGGTTCTCCAAGAATGAACCAGCTTTTTCAAGCAACAAGGGAGCTAGGAGCTTATGTTCAGCTTTTTGAAAAGGTGGATAATGAAATAGGGCAAGTTATCCTAACGCCTTGGCTAGGTGTCAACTTTAAAGTGTCGTATTGCTGCGATCGAACGAAAGAAACACTTTATTCATTTGGCATAAACTTGTTAACCGGGATCATAAAAGAGGATTTTCAAGAGACGATTTGTACATCTGAATTTGACACTGTCCCAGCAGACAATGCTTTTCATGTTCAATATATCATTAAGCCTCTTAGAGCACTCGAAAGATTACATGCTACTATTGAACAGATTATTGAACGGGATGACCATTCATGGGCTACCGAAGCAAAAAAACGATGGCAGCATGATCAACGTGTACTTGATTATTTTTATGAGGAAGAAGAAGAGAAGCCAGAATGCTATGACATCGAAAAGAAGGCGTTAGAGGAACAATACGATACAAAAATTAAAATAGAAATTATTAATGGTGGTTTATTTTATCTTTATTAAACGAGGAGCTGTCTAAGAGTAGGGACAGCTCCTTTACATTTAATTTTCTTCAAAAATACTTTGTAATTGTGCCAATTTATTATCCCAAAATAAATCAAAGTACTGAAGCCAGTCTTCAATTTCTTTTAGTTTTTCGGCATGTAATGTGTATATTTTTTCTCGGCCCTTTTTCTGAGCAGACACTAGCTCAGCTTGCTCTAAAATTTTCAAATGCTTTACAACAGCAGTTCTGCTTATAGAAAAATTCTCAGAAATAAGTGAGATCGGTTTATCACTTGCGGCAAGTAGCTGTAGGACATGACGTCTTGTTGGATCAGCGATTGCTTGAAAAACATCATACTTTACAGCAAGTTGTGTCATTGTGATTCCACAACTTCTTTTAATTTTTTGCCGATCAGCATTGTCCAGCCGCCCTCCATTGTTGTACGAATGGCTTCAGCAGGCATGTTAGCTTTAGGAATGATATGTGAGGCTTCTTTCCAGCCACCATGTGTTAATGTGAATTCAGTTTGCTCACCAAGTTCTTTCAGTTCAAAAGTGACAAACCATCCATCTGTATCCCATGCAAAACGAACAAAATGTGGAGCATCTACTTGTTCAACTCGACATGGTGAAGGACCAAACGGTGATTGAATTGTAAACTCATGACCTTCAACAGGCTTAAAATCATTTGGCATAAGCCAAGAAGCAATCTTTTCAGCATCCGTTACTGTTTCCCATACTTTTTCAATCGGTGCATTGAGTGTAACTGTTTTAACAATATTCTCTAGTTTTTCTGTCATTTAAAATGAACTCCTTCGCTAAAATATAACCTTAAGGTGTTACGAATATATAACACCTTAAGGTTATATGTCAATTATAAATACATTGGATAAATTTTCACTGTGTCTTTTTGTGAATCCTTATTTATGTTAAAATTATTTTTATAATTTTCTGACTAATAGGGGGGCGTTAAAGTGGTGAACATATCTGTGTTTTTATTAATGTGCATTTTATTAATTATTTTGCCTGGTCCGGATACCGCCATTGCAACAAAAAATACACTTACCGTAAGCAGAAAGGGAGGCTTACAAACTTTACTCGGTTCGTGCTGTGGATTATTGATCCATACTTTTGCAGCGGTTATTGGACTTTCCGCGATTATTGTAAAGTCAGCATATGTATTTACCATTTTAAAATACGTCGGCGCGGTTTATTTATGCTATTTAGGTATTAAAACTTTATGGGCACTACGATTAATACGTACACAGTCTCCAGTTGTACAAGATGAAACCCAAATTGAACATAAATATTCAGAGCAATCATGCTTTAAACAAGGCTTCTTAACGAACGTTACAAACCCAAAGGTGGCTGTATTTTTTCTAACATTTTTACCTCAGTTTGTAGATGGTAAAAGCGGTACATTTATGCCATTTCTTATAATGGGGCTTATTTATACTGCATTAACGGGATTTTGGTTTGTGTTTTATGTTTACTTGTTGGATAAAATTAGCGCATTTATGAAAAAGCCAACGACGAAAACGGTTATCGAAGGATTGACAGGTGCAGTACTAATTGGTTTTGGCATTAAGCTAGCATTCGAGAAAGCCCACTAATGTGAAATACACTAAACTAAGAGGATATTATGTTCAATATAAGAGCATATATCCTCTTTTCTTGTATATTGGAAATTAGGAGGCGTAGTGAGGTCTTTAGACCGAGCGTTAAATATTTTTTATGGGTGAAGTGCTATGAGGGAACAAGAAGTTCTCATGAGAAAATCCATTCTTATGTATAACTAATGCGATTGAAAAATGGATTACACATCAGATAGAAGTTATATCGTAACGATGTTACTTTGCTTCTTTCTAGGTTATTTCGGAGCTCACCACTTCTAGGCTGGAAAGATTATAATGATTGTAACTTTATCTAGGTATTAATCAATGTTTATGATTGTTATCGGCAAAATCACATATGATCTACATAATAAACAGCAATGCATAAGGGGCTGATCAACTATTTTTTTAGCCATAAAAGATAGATTAAGGTGTTGAGAAAAACGTCAAAGAATGGTAGACTTTTGGATGGAAATTGAGTAAATTCTTTACATAATAAAAGAAAGGAGATTGATAAAATGCAACAACAAACTTCGGAAAAAAACTACATAGCAATGATTTTACTATGTTTCTTTTTAGGCAGTCTAGGAATACATCGCTTCTACGCAGGTAAAATTGGTACTGGTATTTTAATGATTATAACTTTGGGTGGACTAGGTATCTGGACATTGATCGATTTAATTATGATTATTGTCGGCAAATTCAAAGATCAAGAAGGACTGGAAATAAAACCTTCTTAACAATAATGAATGAGGCGTTGGTTAACTGCGGTTACCTAGCGCTTTTTTTTATGGAGAACATTGAATGTGCTAGCCAGTTAACCGATATCCAAAGTCGTTTATTTAAAGAGCAGCTTTTTGGTCATCGTCTTGCTGGCTTGTTGTTTTTGTACTTCAATTTGATTTTTAATGATTTCTTCGATGTCGTCCATAGCAATGTTGCTGGCTGCATTTAAGTCTGCATTAGCTTCGTGTTTGCAGTTAATACATTTGAATGGTTCTTAAGTTGATCGATACACTTCTTTCTTCATTTTGTTGTGAATCAGAGTTAATTGGTGCAACATTACCTCTTAACAGCATTTTGAACTAACGAGTGTATAGTGGATTACGCACCGGAGGGTAAATAAAAAACCTCACGGATAAACATCCAGTGAAGTTTAAAACTCTATATTTAGTTAGAAGAAAAGGAAGCCGATGCTAATAATAATGCCTGTAAAGATTAAAACGAATAAACAGAAGCCCATTATATCCCTAGCTTTTAAGCCAGCGATTGCAAGGGCTGGTAGTGCCCAGAACGGTTGAATCATATTCGTCCAAGCATCACCCCACGCGATTGCCATAGCAGTTTTAGCGTAGTCTGCACCTAATACGGTTGCAGCGTCTAACATAATAGGAGCTTGTACTGCCCATTGTCCACCGCCTGATGGTATAAAGAAGTTAACAAGTCCTGCTGAGAAAAATGTAAACAAATAAAATGTATGTTCATTGGAAATATGAACGAACCATTGTGAGAATACGGCAGCTAAACCAGAAGCGGTCATCATGCCCATAATCCCTGCATAAAACGGGAATTGAAAAACGATACCTGTTGTCGTTTTAATGGCATCTTGTGCAGCAGCAAGGAAGCGCTGTGGTGTCCCGTGGAAAATGACCCCTAATACAATAAAAATCGTATTAATCACATTTAAATCAAGAACAAAGCCTTTCGTCATAAAATGATGTACTAAATAAACAAGTCCGATAATAGCTATTAAAATCGTTAAAATATAACTACGTTCAGAGCGGCTGGCAAAGTTGTTTTCGGGCTTAGGTAACTCTGTTTTTTCTTCAACTAATAAAGCAGGGTTAACTACAACCGTATCTTCTTCCTTTGGCATCATCCAACGATTAAACAACGGTAAAGTGAAGACGATAACGATGACTATAAATAAGTTATATGTTGAAAAAAGTGTAACATTTGTTGGTATGATCCCCATAATGTCAGCGAACTTATGACCTTCAGTTGCTATGGATAACGGAATTGAGCCAGCTAATCCCCCATGCCAAATTACAAAGCCTGAGTAGGCACTAGCAATTAATAAGCGATAATCTACTGTTTTAACGTGACGAGCAATTTCCTTTGCAAAAAGGGCACCGATGACAAGTCCGAAACCCCAGTTAATCCAGCAAGCTAATAGTGATACGAATGTAATAATAATAATTGCCATACCTGGTGTTTTTATTTTACTTGCAATGGCTGCTAAGCCCTTTTTAAAGACTGGGCTATTCGCCAAAATGTGACCTGCAGCCAAGACAATCACCATTTGCATCGTAAACTCTAATAGTTTCCAAAAACCATCTCCCCAATAAAACACCATATCGAGCGGAGAAGAATCTGTTAATGTAACCCCTAATAATAACGTCAATACGGTGAGTATAGTGACAAATATATATGGGTCAGGTAAATATTTTTCCATAATAGCATTTGAAATTCTCGTTAATGTTTTCATGTTAAAATTCCCCCTTCCTTTTCGTCCATCCCTTACTGCTAATTGTACATAGAAATACGAATTAAGAAAGATAAAATTGGTATTAAGTATGATAAAACGAGCGTAATGTAGAAATAAAGTCGCTGTTGTTATTGCTGAAATAAATACTATTGAAATCATAACAAAACCTTAGCGCTATTGTTTTGATCTACTTATTTTGAATAAGAAGGATTGCTAGAATATGAGGAGAATTTATTACTACATAGCGGTTTGGGGAATATTTTTTATAACAAATTAGAATAAATGGGGGTATGGATATGGAGTTGCGAGATTTACAAGCATTTATGACTGTCGTTGAACATGGGAGCTTTACAAAGGCAGCTAATGAATCCTTTGTATCACAACCTTCATTAAGCAAAAGCATTAGAAAGTTGGAGAATGCGCTTCATGTAGAGTTATTAAACCGATCTACACGCAATATAGAGTTAACAGACGCAGGTAGTATCGTCTATAAACAAGGACAAAAAATAATACGTTCTGTACACGATTTACATATATTATTGGATGATTTATCGAACATCGAAACAGGTACAATTAAATTAGGGATACCACCATTAATTGGCACACTATTTTTCCCTGAAATCGCGCGAAAGTTTCATAAGCAATATCCAAAGGTGCATTTAGAGCTTGTGGAACGTGGAGCTAAAATGATCGGAACATTAGTAGAAAATGGCGATGTTGATATGGGGATTGTTGTCATACCTACAGACGAAAGGAAATTTACCATCCAATCATTTGTGGAGGACCAATTTTTTGTCTTTATTAATGAGTCCCATCCATTGGCTCAGCAGGACCATATTCTATTACAAGATTTAAAAAATGAATCATTCATTATTTTCACAGAGGAATTCACACTGCATGATTATGTTATTAAATCATGTAAAAGCGCAGGGTTTACACCAATAATCGGCTATAAAAGCTCGCAATGGGATTTAATAGTGGAACTAGTTTCCTCGAATTTAGGGGTGACACTTTTACCATATTCAATAGCCGCAAAACATACGAATAAAAATGTCAAAATTATTCCGTTACTTCATTTTGATATGCCATGGCGTTTAGGTGTTATTACGAAGAAGAATACATATCAATCTTTCGCCTTAAAGCAGCTACTCAATACAATACGTTCTGAAAATTGATTTATGCACTTTTAGAATAAATAATATTCTAATTTATTCCTTTACTTATAAAATAGTATTAAGGTAGAATTTTTCTTAATAACTGAGCAATTTTAGGGGGTTTCGATATGGGGAAGGGGAAAGTATGGAATTCGTTTGAGGAAGCCGTCGCTGATATTAAAGATGGGGATACATTAGCTGTAGGGGGCTTTGGGCTATGTGGTATTCCTGAAAAATCAATTGCGGCACTAGTCCAAAGGGGGACGCAGGACTTAACAGTTGTAAGCAATAACTGTGGTGTGGATGATTGGGGTTTAGGGCTTTTATTGGCAAATAAACAAATCAAAAAAATGATTGCATCCTATGTAGGTGAAAATAAAATTTTTGAACAGCAGTTTTTAAGCGGGGAGCTTGAAGTAGAATTGACACCACAAGGTACGTTAGCCGAACGTATGCGAGCTGGCGGAGCTGGAATTCCGGGCTTTTACACAGCTACTGGTGTTGGAACACCTATTGCTGAGGGAAAAGATGTAAAGGTTTTTGATGGTAAGGAATATATTTTAGAAAAAGGTATTGTTGCAGATTTTGCCCTTGTCAAAGCATGGAAGGCAGACAAGCTAGGAAATTTAGTTTTCAGAAAAACATCGCGTAACTTTAATCCTCTAGCTGCCATGGCAGGAAAAATTACGATTGCAGAAGTAGAGGAAATTGTTGAAGTAGGAGAGTTAGATCCGGATCATATTCATACTCCGGGAGTGTTCGTGCAACGCGTTTTACTAGGTGGCAATTATGAGAAGCGTATCGAGCGTTTGACGGTGAAAAAGGGGGATGAGTGATGGCTGATACAAGACAAAAAATCGTAAATAGAGCGGTAAAAGAAATACAAAACGGCATGAACGTCAATTTAGGTATTGGTATCCCAACGCTAGTGGCCAATGCAATTCCGTCTGATTATGACGTTCTTTTACAATCGGAAAATGGTCTTCTTGGTATTGGTCCATATCCAGTAGAAGACGCAGTCGATCCTGATTTAATTAATGCAGGTAAAGAAACGGTAACAGCTGTTCCTGGCGCTTCCTTCTTCGATAGCGCCGAATCATTTGCCATGATTCGTGGCGGTCATATTGATCTTGCTATTTTAGGTGGCATGGAAGTATCGGAAACGGGTGACCTTGCGAACTGGATGATCCCAGGGAAAATGGTGAAAGGTATGGGAGGTGCCATGGACCTTGTAGTCGGGGCAAAAAGAGTAGTCGTTGTAATGGAGCATGTCAATAAAAACGGTGAGTCAAAAATAAAAAAACAATGTGAGCTACCGTTAACAGGAAAGGGCGTTGTGCATAGATTAATTACAGATATGGCTGTTTTTGATTTTACCGATGAAGGGATGCAGCTTATAGAATTAGCAGAGGGTGTTACTTTAGAGGAAGTAAAAGAGAAAACAGCTGCTTCCTTTACTTTCGCCATAACAGTATAAAGTGAAATTAATCAGTGGGCATTTTCTTCAACCTGACTGATTATTAGTCTTTTCCAATCGGGCGTTTCCGGGCAGTTAACCTCTCATAACTAGTTTGCTTCCGATTCATCTCGAGGTTGTACCTGTCGCTGCTCATTCGATACGCAATTATTGCCCGTTAATGCGGGGGAAAGTGATTGAATGTAACCAGTTCTTTCATAGGGCTGGTTTTTTAGTAGGAGAGTCAATCACTTCAGCAATATTCCCTCTTCGCGGGTATTTCTGAAGAGCGTGAAGGTTGAAGGTTATTTTTCAGACTATTGGCGGTTCTCTAGCTCTATTTTGCAATTATACAATGATTGAAAAGGAGAAAAATAACTATGAGACAACAATGGTCAGATGAATTACAAGTAGCACAGGTACGCGTTGCACGGCCAACTGATAAATTAAAGGAAATTGAAGAATTTTATTGTGAAGGCGTAGGGTTAGAAAAAATCGGCTCCTTTTCAGGACATCGAGGCTACACAGGTATCATGATCGGTCTTCCGAATGCTAGCTATCATTTAGAGTTTATAGAGCATATTAAAGGAAGTCTTTGCCCAGCACCAACAAAGGAGAATTTGCTCGTATTATATATTCCAAAGCGTTCAACGATACAGCTTATTGCTGAACGCTTATTGCAAATGGGTTACCCTGAGGTAGAGCCAGAAAATCCATATTGGGCCGAAAAAGGTGTCACAATTGAAGATCCAGATGGCTGGCGTCTCGTATTGATGAACACAGAGGGTATTTAAATCGGTATGAGCCTACATTTTCATACCCTGCGCGGTATATGATTGCGGCGTTTGATATCGAAAGATGGAAAAGGGCATCCTGTAAAAAATTTTTTCTGAAGCAATAAGTAAATATAAAAAAGATACCCCTTTGTTATACGCATAGGGGTATCTTGGTGTTGGAATATTCTATTGTCCTAAAGAAGCATCTTGGTGATAATGAGTAGCAATGGATTCGATATTTAACTGAGTATAGTTTGCCCAATTAGTCTTTTTAAAATCTTCTTCACTAAAATAAATATTTAAAAGCTCAGTCATAGATTTGCCCCCGTTAGAACCTGTTAATGGGGCATACCAACTAATAGCTGGCGTTTTAACATTTTGAAGCTTAGATAGCTCTGCAAATATTTTAGTGGAATCCTTCAGCATTTGATTTTTCATACCTTTTTTCACATCATTGTCCTGTATAGCGATTGAAACGATACCATCCTTTTCTTCAACCGTGAATTTGTTTTTAACGATAGCTCCTACTATATCTTCAACAGAAGTATTTTTATCGACTGCAACCTCCTTAGGAGCGGTATTTTTCCCGCAAGCGGATAATAGTAGTGTGGTTAATAAAAACAAATAAAATAATTTCTTCAATGTAATAACCTCCCTTGTTACTACCATATATGCGCAAAATGGAGGTGAATTATACAAAAAGAAGGAAGGTAATAAAAAAACCAAATTATGTTCCTACAAAATAGCTTCGGGAATCGGCTTTGGCTCAGGCTTGCAGAAGTTTTTGCGCAAAAGCGTAGTGCTAATATTGTAGCAACAAGAAGTCATTTTTGCCGTCGCTTCGCTTTCACACAGAAAAATTGCCACAGGATGCGGCGTTTTTAGACTGAGTTCTCTATTTCAGCGGATTTTTGTACACTCGTTGAAAAGAAGTTAAATTATAATGGAGCTGCATAAATCTGTTTTTCAATTGGATCCCAGAGGACAATCCCGATATCTTGATTTTGATCTATAATACGAATAGAAATAGGAATGTAATCGAACAAAGTAGTACTCAATTTGGTACTAATTAACTGTAGAAGACCTATCAATTCAGTATCATTTATTAAAGGCGCATTAACTTCTATTTTTAACTCGGTTAAATTCCCGTTTTCATATCGAAGTTTACCAACTATTTTAGGATTTAGATGTTTAAAGCCTTCTCGGATATCTTCTTTAAATCTTAATAATTTACTATAAGTATCTTTGTCTAAACTATAAAGTGCATCTGAAGGGAATGTATAATTTTTTATATCTATCCCAGCCCATTTATCTATTTTATCCTCGCCTTCAGGAATAAATGTTTGAGCTAAAAATCTTCCTGGAATTATATCGTTTTTATTGGATTCTTGATATAAGGTTAAATAAATAGGGACGTTGGGTATTTTATTATTATTTCTTATATTTTTTATTATAGTTCCGGCTATTTTCTTACCGTATTTTTCTACGTCATTAACCTTATCTTCGTTCGTATCGACTTTAACTTGATCTGTATAAGTTAAGCCTTTATCATCATGTACTCTAATGTCATAAAATTCATTTAAGGATATGGCTAATGACATTCCTTCTACTTTTCCACTTTCTTTGTTAACGAAATTTTGTTCTAAGACATGAGATAATATTTTAGGATTATTTTTCTCATCCTCTAAAACATCTCCAGTACTTTTTTTAATAGGTGGGTTTAATCCTAAACCTTCTTTTGATTTTCTATCTAACCATTTATTTATAATTTTACTATCTAAATATTGACCTTCCTGCATATAAAACTTCTTTGTAGGAAAGTAATTGACTGATAAATCCATTAATCCTATTTCAATTTCACTGACATTTAATGAATTGTTCATATTACTAAGTATCAACCCTCTTGAAACATTAGATTTTGCAGGTTGTTTAATTTCATATATTTCCTTTTGTTGTATGGAGGATACATACATTTTCTCATCCTTTTTACCAGCTGGATCATCATCACTACAAGAAGCCAAAAGAAATAGTGGTGATATAAAAAACAACATACTCTTCTTTATTTTCATTTAAAATACTCCTTACTGATTCTTATGTAATCGCGTTTCGAAAGTTACGCTAATTTCAGTTTGGCTAATCTAAAACTGAAAATTGTTCTGTTAAAGCTTAAAAGTATTCCTATAAAAATGAATTCATCACAATAACGTGGCAGCCTCTCATCTATCCCCAAGAAGCACTCAGTTTATAACTTTTGGTAATACAACTTTATATTTACATTTTAAGTTTGATTCTGGTAAAAGTATATAATAAAAAAACCGATATTTATTTCGTACGTCATAAAATCAAAATTCGCCTTACGCCACTGCTTTAATTTTTAATAAATTGGGGGTATTGATAAAATGAATTTTTCAGACTTTAAAAACTGTCTTTTGACAATAAATGAAATAATTTATTTTGATAGCAATGAGTTTCTTCGAGAAAAGACTTCTAATCCTTGTAGATTAAAAGAAATAATAGATATTGCTGAAAATTTACTGGCGGATATTTCGAATAAAGATCAGAAATATTTTCTAATGGGGACGCTGGGGAACTTATATAGAATTTACGGGGAACCACAAAAAGCCGTTAACATTTTAACTGAATGCGTTACTATTGCTAGCAATCAGCATAACAGCAATCGAGAAACCGTGTCATTAATACGTCTTGGAGAGGCAATAAAATATAACGGTAATCCAATGAAAGCATTAGGGATCTTCAACGAAGTTTTAGATAAATGTAAGGCAAAAAATAATTTGTTATATTTGGACTTCGCCATACAACATAAAGGTAAGTGTTTGTTAGAATTAGGGGAAATTGCTGAGGCAGAAAAATGCTTTAAAGAAGCATTAAAGTTAAGAGGAAATAAAGGCGATGTATCGCTTATTGAATCTACTCAACAAGCATTAACTTTTATAAAGAAATTGAAATCTAATGAATAATTATCAAAAATTTCTATAGGTGATGGGTAGTTTAATAGTCTAGTCGCTTAGGTTATTGAATATTAGTATTTTCGTGTTTAAGGAAAGCGATAGATTCTTATAAGTACATTAAAAGTAAAATTTGAATAAAAATTACAAAAATTTGTAGCACCCAAAGACTATCATATATATGATGGTCTTTTTTTATAAAACGTAATTTTGTAAGCGTATACACTTTTCGCGAGTTTTTTTCTTTTAACTATTGAATTGCTAGTGAAAACAATGTATAGTGAAGTGATTTGTCTGACGTCTGACTAACTACATATTTTCAGTTATAAGATCTATAGCTGTTATTCAAGTTTCAATAATGGAACATAATGAGTGAAAGAAGGATTTGTAGTTTCGGATATCGATCGCAAAAAAAATTTCAATATATTTATGGAGGAACGCATGAGATACTTAATATCCTTTTGTGGATTGTTACTTGTTTTTGGTTTGGCTCTGTTAATGAGTAAAAACAAAAAAGAAATAAAATATAAAAACATAATTATTATGCTAATCATCCAATTTGTATTTGCAGCTATACTGCTAAATACAAAGGTTGGTTATGTTCTAATCAAAGGTTTTACAAAAGTATTTGATCATTTATTGGCTTACGCAAGTACGGGCATAACATTTGTTTTTGGTGGTTTAGCGAATGAAGGAGAGTATTCCTTCTTCCTAAATGTGTTATTACCTATTGTTTTTATATCTGTATTGATAGGGATCTTACAGCATTTTAAAATTCTTCCTCTCATCATGAAAGGGATAGGTTTCCTTTTAAGTAAAGTAAGTGGTATGGGGAAATTGGAATCTTATAATGCTGTTGCTTCTGCAATGGTAGGTCAATCTGAAGTATTCATTACTGTTAAAAAACAATTAGATAAGATTAGTCCACAACGAATGTATACATTATGCGCATCAGCAATGTCGACTGTTTCTATGTCAGTTGTTGGAGCATATATGACGATGATTGAACCAAAATATGTTGTAACGGCGATTGTCTTGAACTTGTTTGGCGGTTTTATAATTGTTTCGATCATTAATCCGTATACAGTAGAAGCAAGCGAAGATATTTTAAAGATAGATGAACAAAAGCAATCGTTCTTCCAAATGCTTGGAGAATATATCATGGATGGATTTAAAGTAGCCATCATTGTTGGTGCTATGCTGATCGGTTTCGTAGCATTAATGGATTTAATCAATTCACTATTTGATATGATTTTCGGTATATCCTTCCAAGATATTTTAGGTTATATCTTTGCACCAATTGCTTTCCTAATGGGTATCCCTTGGGCAGATGCTATTACTGCTGGAGGAATTATGGCAACAAAATTAGTAACGAATGAATTTGTTGCAATGATTAGCCTTGGCGAAGTAGCTAAGTCTATGAGTGCTCATACATTGGCTATTATTTCAGTCTTTCTTGTATCCTTTGCAAACTTTTCATCTATCGGTATTATTGCCGGAGCAGTAAAAGGTTTGAATGAAAAACAAGGGAATGTAGTTGCTCGTTTTGGCTTAAAGTTGTTGTATGGAGCTACACTTGTTAGTATTTTAACGGCTACAATTGTTGGTTTCGTTATTTAATTTAGAAAAAAGAAGCAGCTGACTGCACTCTAACTACTGGAGTGCAGTTTTTTTATGATCAAAATACGTGATTTTTGCACTTCATAGATGGCTAAGGGTACAGTCTAATTGAAGAGTAGAAGGGGAGTTGCACAGGCACTTTTACATTTGTACAAATTAAAAAAGCCACTTTATTAAAGTGACTTAGAAAACGACAAGCCGACCTTGATTAAGATAGCCTTTTTGTTTTTGTGGAAGTATTGGTTGTACCTTTTCGAACAAAATGAATAAAGATGAGTAGCATTAATTGAAATAGTACAACAAATAAAAATAAAATACCCAAAATAATAAATGAGACCATTCTAACTTCCGGAGTTTGAACTACCCCTGCAAAATCAACTTCTCGTAAGCCAATAAATATAGCCCCAGCAGCAAAAATGAATAGCCATACAATATTTAAAGCCCACCATATTTTCATACTCAAATATAAACACCTTCTTCTATTCGTAATTGTTTATGGTTCGCTACCATAACTTGTTTAACCTCTCTTTAAGCGAATGTCCAATGTGCCACTTTGGAGAAACAGAATGTGGTCATGAAGGAATCACATAGTTGGAACGAGAGCGGTTAAAAGCATTCTAAAAGCAATGCGCTCTTTAAATGGATTCCCGACTTCTGGGGATGTATTAATACTCTGATTAATGTATTTTAATGGTAACACTATTCCTCTTTGCTGGAAACAAACTTTTGGCGGTGTCACTTCTCAGCCTTAAGACGGATTAAATGAACAAAACAGTAATAAAGACGAGGAAGTCTTAGGTATGAAAAAAGAAAACGGCGCTAATATGAGGATACGAGGGGTTCACTAAACAAATTTAATTAAGAAAACGCTATTTAGAACTGAAGTTGCAAGGTGAAATAGATCATAGAGCGCATATCAACCCTCCCTGACATAAACAACATTGCTCTATTCAAAAAAGCGCCAGCTAACAGAAGTTAACTAACGCCTTTCTATTGTTAAGAAGGTTTTATTTCTTTTCCTTCTTTATCTTTGAATTTGCCGACAATAATCATAATTAAATCGATCAATGCCCAAATACCTAGTCCACCAAAAGTTATAATCATTAAAATACCAGTACCAATTTTACCTACGTAGAAGCGATGTATTCCTAGGCCACCTAAAAAGAAACATAGTAAAATCATTACTATATAGTTTTTTTTAGAAGTTTGTTGTTGCATTTTTATCAATCACCTTTCTTTTATGTAGTAATAATTAACTACATTTCCATTGAAAATTCTATCATTCTTTTATGTTTTTCTCCACTTGAAATAAGTGCCAACCATAGTTAACCAGGGTGTCATTCATTGCTGTTTAAATGAAAGTTTGGAAACACAGAAAACCAAACTTCAACAATCTGGCGCGATTCTGTAACAAGAATCAGTGCTCGTTTTCGTTGAAGGGCCATTTAACGGAATAAAAGTTTTAAATAAAATTGGATATTTATTTTAATATTTAGGTGGGATTGTGAAGAATACTTGAATTAATGAGGAAGGTTTGTTCAATAAGAAATCACAAAAGGAATGAGCATTTGCTGTAAAATAGATTAGTTTATTAATGTCTAATAAAAAGTAATGCAAAAAATGAGGCACATTAGAACAAAACTGTTCAGTGATAAAAAGCTGATGAGTTTAAGGAAACAGAATTCTACATTATGTTCCCAAAAATAGAAATACCCCTTAAATCTAATTAAGGGGTCTCTCGAAAATTAATTCAAAATAGGCTGCGGAACCATATCCTTTAGTTGAAGGAGCAAAAATTTGAACAAATCTCCATCCGTCAGATGCGTATTGGTGAATTATATTTTGATAATCTTCTTTTGGTTTACTACCCCAAGCATTTAGTTCCACTTTAACGAAATTGTATTCGTACATTATTATCACCTCGAGAATTAGTTGACTTAGTTAATATACGAAGAAAGTAGAAGATAGTTTCATAATTGTTGATGTAGTTTATTGAACAATACGTAGACATTATGCAGTTGTTTATTCAACAAGCTGTAGCTTTGTAAAAAAGATTGAACGTTTATAAAAAAGATTGATAATTTGTAATAAAGTTTGATAAAAATCATTTCTTTAGTTATTCTTTGAGATGATTTTTTTATTGGACATTTATGTTAAAACTGATGTTTATCTTGTGAAGAATTTCTTCTAATCCTTCCACCGTATGGTCCACTTATCAAACGAACTTAACAAATGATTGCTATTCAACGCTATCATAAAATTGGCCTCAAGAATTTAAATAAATGGAAATGGAAGGTGGAGGGAGAATAATTGGGGATTTGTGGTATTATATAGTGAGCGAAGAAACAGAATAAAATTTTCCAACGAGCTTCGCAAACAATTGAAATTACCACTAGAGGGTCCTGCCGACAAAATGCTACAGATCTAATTACTGTAAGACACTTTTTGGAAGGATAAATCAGTTCCTACTTTTATAGAATAGGCTGAAATGGTATTTACTTAGATTATAGTAACAGCAAGGTTTTAATAGCTGAGAATTAAAAGGAGAGATTTCATTATTTATGTTTAAAAATTTTTTTGGAAAGTACTTAGTAACTTTTTTTGTTTTACTTTTACTTATTTCTGTTTTTACAAATCAAAAGGCTACAGCTAATTCACTACCTCAAAATGAAATGCGTGCAGCCTGGATTGCAACAGTATCTAATATTGATATGAAGGCAGGTATGAGTAAAACCCAATATACTCAATGGGTTCAAAGTACCTTAGACAAATTAAAAGCTGATAACTTTAATACAGTTATTTTTCAAGTTAAGCCATTAAATGATGCACTGTACCCGTCTAAGCTTGCTCCATGGTCATCGTATATAACAGGCAATACACAAGGGACCAATCCGGGTTTTGATCCATTGCAAATAATGCTGGACGAAGCACATAAGCGTGGATTAGAACTTCATGCTTGGGTAAACCCATATAGGGTCACTATGCCTTCGCAATCTTTGACTAATCTTGCTGCCGATAATGTAGCCCGTAAAAATTCTAATTGGGTAGTGAAATACGGTAAACAATACTATTTAAATCCTGGTTTGCCGGAAGTTCAAAATTACTTATTATCAACTATAGAAGAATTAGTAAGCAACTATGATATCGACGCTGTACATATGGATGATTACTTCTATCCTTATAAAATAAAAGGAGAGACTTTTCAAGATCAACAAACTTTTAAAAAGTATGGTGGCTCATTCAAAAATATTGAAGACTGGCGCAGAAATAATGTTAATCAATTAGTAAAAAAGGTTTATGCAAGCATTAAGGCAATTAAACCCCATGTTCAATATGGAATATCTCCGTTTGGAATTTGGCGAAACAAAGGGCAAGATTCTACTGGTAGTAACACGAATGGAATGAGTAACTACGATGATCTTTATGCTGATACAAGACAGTGGATTAAAGATGGAAGTATCGATTATATTGCGCCTCAAATCTATTGGTCCAGAAATTATAAAGCAGCAAATTACTCTGTTTTATTAGATTGGTGGGGAAAAGAAGTTCAAACGTACGCAAAAGTCCATCCTGTTAATTTATATATTGGCATGGCTAATCATAAAGTTGGAAATGATTCTGATACTGCATGGAATAATAAGACAGAACTTATCAGCCAAGTAATCGCCAACAGAGCAAATAAAAATGCTCAAGGACAAATGCATTTTTCTCTAAGAAGTATTAACAATAACGCTCTTGGATATGCTTCTTATCTAAATCAGCAACTATACAATTATAAAGCTTTAACACCTACAATTTATTGGAAAGGCTCTGCAATCCCTTTACCTCCAACTGATGTTAAATTGAGCAAAGAGTCTTTCGGCATGAAGCTTACTATTACAGATGAAAATAGTACTCAACCAAGGAAATATGTAATATACCGATTTGATGGAACAAAAGAAGGATCATATAAAGATGTTAAAAATATAGTAGACGTGGTTTATAACACACAAGGTAATACTGTTTATGTAGATACTATTGCAAATAAAAGTAAAGTATACACATATGGTATAAAGTCTATATCTGCTACAGGTGTGGAAAGTAAAACTGCTTTTGTTGTAAAAGACGGAAATCCTCTTGGTAGAAAATAATCGATCTTTTTTATAAAAACCAATCTTAAACTTGAGGGATAAGAATCCATTTTGATCAATCTTTTTTCAAAATGGATTCTTTTTATTTATCGTAAAATGCTGGCTTGTGAAGAATTTTTGCTTTATTTTAAAGCAACACAATCGGGCGCAATTGTTGAATAACCTTCACTTTTCTTCTTGTACAAACGGGGCAGTTTAGTGAAAGAATAGATAGGAGGAAGAGTAATGACAAAAAAGAAATTAAAAGGTTTAATTTCTTTAGGTTCTGTAATAACTGCAATTGGTTTTATATTGCTATTTTTCAGTGTTGATATTGGATTATCACTTGCTGAATATCGGATAGTTACACAAGGTGGGATGGACACTTCTCAATACCTAATTGTCATTGAAGGTTATACAAATAATTTCTTAGCTGCTGGAAGTATCCTTTTTGGGATTGGGATCTCCACCATCATTTTTGCTTATTACAAGATATTTAATATTAATGAATAGCAGTAATAAATATTGTTTTTCTTGACAGGAAACGTGATAGATATAAACCATAGAATGAAAACTTATCTCTCCCAATTTTCTCCCAAAGTTGCCCAAACAAAAAATCTCCCATAGTTTTCACTATGAGAGAAATGCTTCAAAGCCGTGTGGCTGTATGATTAAATTAAAAAGCCGCGTATGCCGTAGTTATTATAGAAAGTTTTAAACCACCACTCCTCAAAGTGGGTGTTCGCAGAAGCTTTCCTGCTTATCCTCATGCACCTTAGTGTGAGGCCCGTCATTCCAACTCCAATAATAAAACTCCCTTTTACAGCTTAAAGGTTAAAACTTAATATTATACGAACAATGCAGCCTTTAAGGATATAATAAGGCATGTTAAACAAACATGCAAGTAAGATGGTTTGTACAAAAAAGTCAATGGGCGAGTGTCCCAATTCATGAATATCCAGAATGAAATATCTCCAAAAGCATTTAACAGATTCAAATATTTTTCACAAATACGAACGAAAAATACGAACATTCTTTACTTAATAGTGCTAAGTATGTAAAGATAGGAGAATATATAGGTTTACCTAGCAATAAAGTCTAAGGAGGAAGCAGAAATGGCAGCTTATCCAAATTGTCCAAAATGTAATTCTGAATACACATATGAGGACGGAACAAACTTTGTATGTCCAGAATGTGCGCATGAGTGGAGCACTGATGTCACGGAACAGGAGACAGATACGTTAATCGTAAAGGATGCTCATGGCAATCTACTTGCAGACGGTGATTCTGTTACAATTATTAAGGATTTAAAGGTTAAAGGTAGTTCTTCGACGCTAAAAATTGGGACAAAGGTGAAAAGCATTCGTCTCGTTGAAGGCGATCACAATATTGATTGTAAAATCGATGGCTTTGGTGCCATGAAATTAAAGTCAGAGTTCGTAAAAAAGGCATAATTACTAAAAAAAGAGTCGTGAAATGAGGCACTCCAACTAGGTTTGGAAGCTATTCAAAATCGACTCTTTTTTATTTTTATTTAGTAGGTGTCTAATCACCGACTGAATAAAAATAAAGCTTCCGGTGGATGTATGGCACTGCTGTAACATGGCCGGCAAAGCAACTATGGATGCTTCAAGATCTATTTTGTAAACCTACGAAATAGAATTGCAAAAGCAGCACCGAATAGTGCAAAAATAGTATGTAAAATGGCTATGAAGCTAGCGCCAATTAACAGCGTACCAATTTCCGTTAAGGAGTAGTGGGTGACATAGAGTGAATTATTGATATTGTTAATAATAGCCCATACGAATACAGGTACCGAGCTGATGGCAAAAACAATCCAAATATTTTTGTAAAAGAAATAAGTAAGATAGCCGAAAATCGCGTAAGATATAGCAAAGCTTGTTTGATTGCCAAGTAAGGAAGAGTTAATAGCAAACATAAAGGATAGTACGATAAAAACAAGATGGAAAAGTGTTATCGTTCTTTTCATTAATAAATGATAGCCCAGTGATTGCTTTGAAGTAGCGAGCTGCTGACAATGCTCACAAGTAGTTAAATGTTGTTCGACAAATTCTACAGTAGTTGCTTGGAGCACCTGTTTTTTATACAAAGGTAATAAATCCTCTACAATTGAACAATTCTGTGACAAAAGCTTCCCTCCAATCGATCTCCTTCCATTATACGACTTTTTTGAGAAAATAAAAAAAGCCTTCCGTGAGTTAATTCGTTCGGAAAACTTACATGCACACTATTAATTTGATGTTAATACTTCATTGGTTAAAGCTTGAATATCAATATGTGTTTTTTCCTTCACAGCATCCTTTAGAATCTCAGTACGGAAATAGTGAACTGACGCTTCAAGAGGAATAGTTAAAATCTTGGAAAGGGCTGATTGATACATATGCACGAATTCTTTATCTGTGTTTCCACGTTTTAACTCAGCAAAGGCTTCGTAGAATTGGTCAAGCTTATCAGCAAATTCAAGTAGGCGACCCTCTATAGTTTTATCCTTACCTTCTTTCATACGCTCAAAGAAGACGGCCTGAAACTCTTGTGGAATCTCATCAATAATAAATTTCTCCATCATTTTTTCTTCCACGTGTGCAAGCATTTGTTTAAGCTCTGGGCTAGCATGCTTTACTGGTGTTTTAATATCGCCGATAAATACTTCAGCAAAGTCGTGGTTAATGGTTTTTTCATATAATGATTTCCAATTGATTGTAGCTCCGTTCATTTCTTCAAGTGTGGCGAAGAACATCGCATACTGCGATACCTTCCAAGAGTGAGCAGCCACATTGTGCTCTTCAAATTTGAAGCGACCAGGGCAACGAATAATACGCTCTAAATCGTTAAGGCTTGTAAAAAATTGATGAATTCCTATAAAAATCACTCCTTTTTGGTTTATATGTGCATGTTACTATAATCCATACCCTCTTTGTGCAAATTTCAAACAATTTAACAATGATTCATTTTGCGTTTACAAAGGATTCACAATTGACGCTAAGGCACGCCTATGTTGGTGCTATAATGAGGGGAACTGAATAAATAATGCCTCGGCATAATGTAAGTAACTGATACCCACATTTATCTCACCATATATATAGGTGGGAGACATTTGCCGTTTCACTTACGTTACATAAAACAATTGTAGCTGTCGCTTCGCTTTCGCTACATAAAATAATTGTAGCTGTCGCTTCGCTTTCGCTACATAAAATAATTGTAGCTGTCGCTTCGCTTTCGCTACAGAAAACATTTGCTGAAAAAAGATAAAAAGGAGTTTGCACCATGATTTCGATTTATACACTTCTTCTTTACATACATATTTTAAGTGCCATTCTTTCGATTGGGCCTTTGTTCGTTGTTTTAACAATTGTTAAGAAAATGCGTACAGCATCTCATATTGAAATGTCACCATATATTGACGCTTTTAAAGGAGCAATTACGATCGTCAAGCACTCGGGGCATGTTCTTGTTGCATCTGGTATTTTATTAATGTGGCACGCAGGTTATCATTGGAGTACCTCGTGGATTGTTCTAACATTTCTTGTGATGTTGGCCTCTATTGTTTTTTTAGCAAGAGCGTTCAAACCGACTTTACAGACATTTAATACACTCGCCTATGACCAGCAAAAATTTGCTTCATTGTTACATCGCAAAGCATGGATGTACATTTTATTATTGCTAGTTATGTTATGGCTAATGGTAGCAAAGCCTGTACTTTGGTAAGAAGCTGGCTCATTACCATAACGTGTCCGTTCCGACTGGGCGTTTGTAGCTGCAGGGTCTCATCTGTGGCTCTTATCCGGAAAGGAACCCACCCTCACTCAATGCGCCACAACATTCTTAAAGATCATCTTAATTTTGTTTTTCAACACTATGAAAATCCGCACCCTAAAGAGGAGTGCGGACTTTTTTCATCAATTGCTAAGCAAGCGTTTGAAATAACTTTTGCGAATAAATATAAAACTAACGAAGAACAGGGCAAAGAAGCATAAAGAGCTCATCATTGAAACTTGTAAAAATGCTGCTGAAACCATTGTTCGCATGGCAAATAATGTAGCGCATAACATCGTAATAGCTATCGTGAATGGTACAAATATAAGGATTGCCAACTCTTTAGAAACAACAGTGAATAACTCTTGTTTAGATAGCCCAAGTTTTCGTATACCCGCATACTTTTCTTTTTCCTGAAGAAGTGTCGTTTGTAAATAGAAGTAGAGTATGCTCATAGCTGCACTTAAGAAAATTAAGCTCAACATAGAGCCGATAAAGAACATAACACTTTTTATGAACATCTCTGCGTCATACAATTCGATTTTTGAAGTTACATAACGTTCCTCATATATATGTGGAAAATCTTCTATAATTTTTTTTGCTAAAGCTGTATGTGCCGTCCAATTGTCTAACTCAAATAAATAGGTTTTGTAGACAGGGTATTTGATGTTGTTATAAACTTCATCAGGCACAATAAAATACGTTTGTTGGAAACCTGTTGTTAATAGATTTTTTTCATTTACAGCTACAAGCTTAAATTGCTTTAGATATTTGTCATCACTTACATTAGTAATGGGTAATGTTTTACGATTGCCGGCAACTGCTATAAATTCATTTGCACGTAAGCTAATCTTTTTATTGTGTAACAAGTTATAATTGGAAATTGACATATAGCCAATTCTACGTTCTTCATTCGATTTGAACTCAATAAAATAATTGTCTAAATCCACTGTGGATAATTGTTTTTCAATATTTTCAATATCAGCTTCTACTTTACTTGGACTAGCCTTAGGAGCGGCAATATACTGAAAACTGTATGGATAATTTGCCTCGCTATCCTTTTCAACATTGTAGTAAGAACTAAATAAAATGCTTGTACATAAAAATACACCGCTTAATAAAATAGTGATTAAAAATAGCATATTTGCATGTGATTTCATTTTTGCATTCAGATTAGAAGCAAGTAGCATATTTGTTTGTTTCATATAGGCTGACGATCTCTCAAAAGCCTTTAGCAGGAAGCGCATCCCTTGTGAGATGATTAAATATATTGTACAAAGAACACTCACGAAAAAAGCTACATAGAAAAGACTACCGCCAATATCATAATCTGTATTTAAAAAATAACCTAAACCGATGGAAATCATAATGCTTAAGAATAATAAAAGATAATGTGGTTTTATCGATTTCTCGATGACAACATCACTTTTTAATAGTTGAATGGAAGCTTCTTTATTAATAAATCTTGTCATTACTTTTGAAATAACAATGAATAATACAAGGAATAAACCAATAGTTAACATGATTGCTTTAATAGGGACATACATACTGAAAGTTTCTGCATTTAAAACAACTTTGGCACCCATTAAGAAGAGAGGTGAAATGACAAGCCCAAGAATGACTGCTGTAATAATAGCCAATACACCGATAAGAATATTTTCACGAAAAACGAGCGTACGAATTTGTTTCATGGATGCACCAGTAATCATAAAAATACCTAGTGTTTTTGTTTTCTTCTTTAAAAAGGCCATGATGGAATAGGCAATATAAATAAACGAAAACAAATAGACGAGCAAACTTGCTAACATTAATGCAAGGCCGAGTGTTGAGTCGGGATCTAAATTTGTAAGACTTGGATGAAATACAATAACTGAAAATAGAAAGAAAATAATGATAGAGAACATACTGCTAAGGAAATACGAAACGTAAGTCCATTTATCACGTAAAATATTTTGAATAACGATATGATTAAAGCTCATGCTGTCCACCACCTAAAAAAGCAAGTGTGTCCATGATTTCCTGGTAAAATTGTTTGCGATTATGACCACGAAGAATTTCGTTATATAATTTACCATCCTTAATGAAAATAATACGATTTGCGAAACTTGCTACATAAGGATCATGTGTCACCATTAAAATGGAAGTTTTCAGTGCTGTATGAATAGAACTAAATAAGTTCATAACATCATTTACTGCTTTTGAATCGAGATTTCCTGTAGGCTCATCGGCCAACAATAAACTCGGTTCGTGAATAACCGCACGAGCAATAGCTACACGTTGTTTTTGCCCACCAGAAATTTCGTAAATTCGTTTTGTCAGAAGCTCTTCAATTCCGAGAAATTGAGATATTTGTTTAAGTTGATGCTGCATTTTATCGGCAGGTAAACTATCTAAAGTTAACGGTAATAAAATATTTTCTTTTACCGTTAATGTGTGTACAAGATTAAAATCTTGAAATACAAAACCTAATTCTGAACGACGAAACTTTGCAAGCTCTTCATCATCTAATGAATATGGATTTCTACCATTTATAAGAATTTCACCAACAGTAGGACGATCGATTGTTGATATGCTATTTAAAAATGTAGTTTTCCCACTTCCTGAAGGCCCCATAACGGCTACGAATTCGTTCTCACCGAGTTGGAAATCTATGCCATTCAATGCCTTATATGTGATTTCTCCGATATATTCTTTTTGCAGATTGGTCACTTGTAGGATTGATTTTCCCATCTTTGAACAACTCCCTTACTTCGATTGAATAACTTAAGTATAAAGAAGGAGCAGCATTTTACCTATTTGGATAAATGACGTCAATATGACAAAGTTGTCATATTACGAACTTACAATCATGATTTTTTCACGCTATTTGAAAAATCTATGGAGAAGGTAGTGACGCACTCTTGAGACTGTATAGTAAAAGGGTGCTCTAATTCGGTTAAAATTTTTCTTACTAAATACAAGCCTATACCTGTTGCCTCACCGCTCGTTCTTCCCTTCACACCTGTATAAAATAAATCAAAGACACGTGAAATTTCACTCTCCGGAATCGTATCTCCATAATTTTGAATTCGTAAAGTAGCTTCGTCATAAATAATTTTAATAGAGCTTTCAAACTCTCCGTATTTAATGGCGTTATTGATAATTTGATAAAGCACAATTTTTAACCATTTTCGATCTGAATAAATAATGGTGTTTTCAACAAGCATCACTTTTGGAAAAACTTCTTTGGCAATGAAATAATCCTTTAAATCGTTCACAACTTCTTTAATAAGTTCTTTTAATGAGAGTGCTTCTATTTTTAAATCAGCCACAAGATTGGACGTGCGTTCATAGGTTAGTAGCTGATTAAGGGTAAACGTCAGCTTATCGCATTCTAGATTAATTGTTTGCAAATGCTCGGATGGGCTATTTGCGTTAGATTGGATAATCAGTTGAATAACTGACAATGGCGTTTTCATTTGATGGGCAAAATGTGAAAGAACAAGCTGTTGTTCTTTTCCTTGCATCTCTAAAGCTTGCTGCTGTGTTAAGTATAAATATTGCATTTGTCGTAGTTTTTCACTGTAGGCTTGCTCAATCATAGCCTGTGGTTCATACAGATGGAGGTCATCGCTTGTTAATGTGTTGTTCTGTAAATGAGCATAAAGTTTTTTTCTGCGATAATAACGTCCAATCAGCCAAATGGTAAATAGGAAGCTAACGAGAAAGATAAAATAAAAATAATGCGAAGATAAATCATCTAATGACTGAATGATCCAAGGTAATAATAGAAAGCTTACACAATAAAGAATGATGACACTTACATGATCTCGAAAGAACAGCTTCATTCTTCTGCCTCCACTAATTGATAACCAAGCCCACGAATTGTTTTAATTTCTAGTCTAGATTGGATAGCCTCAAATTTTTTACGTAATCGGCCAATATTAACAGATAAAGTGTTTTCTTCAACGAAGGATTCATCATCCCAAATGGCACTTAACAATTTTTGACGAGGAACAACATTAGGATAAGCTTCAAATAGTAATTTGCTAAGCTGCATTTCTTTTAACGTTAACAAGCTCTCGTGTTTCTCAGTGTAAAGTCGAACGGTATTTGAATTTAACGTTGTATTAGTAATGGATATTGAATTAGACTCGGAGGAAGCATATTCTCCGTATGTACGACGAATAAGCCCATTCACTTTTGCCATAAGCACATCTAGTGAAAAGGGCTTAGTGATAAAATCATCCGCACCATTTTCAATCCCATGCACTTGATCGATATCATTCACACGAGCAGATACAATGATAATCGGGCATTTGGATAGCTGACGGATTTTGCGTGACCAAAAGTACCCATCATAGGTTGGGAGATTAATGTCCATTACAACAAGATGAGGCTGAATAGCTTGAAATTCCTCTACTATATGATTAAATTGTTGAACGGTATAACATTCAAATTGATATTTTGATAAATGGTCCACAATAATCTTTAAAATATTGGGATCATCTTCTATTATGTATATTTTGTACATAGTATCGACCTTTCTTTAATAACATACTATTAATGTACCCTAATTTTTAAAAATCCATAAATATAGCCCGTCACCATAACGTAGGGATGATTCCCGTTCCTACTGGACGCTTTGTTGCTGCCGCTTCGCTTTCGCACAGAGCAAAGCTTCCTGGGGGCGTCCGATGAGCCGCTTCACTTACTGCGCTCGCTCCAGGGTCTCATCTGTGAAGCTCATTCCCGAGTGGGCGCCCAGTCTTCACTCTAATCAACTTATCTACATAGTGTAATGCCCCTATTTTTGGAAACGTCTTAAAATATCTACATCAATATAATAATTGTAACTTGAAATTAAAGAGAAGAGCCACTACAAACTCAATTGAGAAGGTGATGGCTCTGTTAATAGTAAGCAACTATTTTTCTTGAATTTGGAAGGTGACAGTTGTTCCTTCGTTTAATATGCTGTTGGTCGGTCAAGACGTAAATCTGTATTACGTACACCTAGATTAATCCCAACGCCATAACTTTGTGCCAAAGCATAATGGATAAGTGATGCTTTCGAACTGGTCAGAAAGTATTAGGGAAGCTGTTTTCCGCGATAGGCTGCTTGTGGCAAGTGAGAGCCGTTTTCTCCGCTACAACCAACATATCAACAAAAACTTTTTATCGATTAATTATAAAGCAATATTTTCATAAAAATATGACTGAGTGAGTAGGGAGTGTTGGTATGGCGGCATTTTGAGGAGGCGAGTATCCTATTTCCTTTCTAGAGTGGAATGCACATTTTAATACATATTTTTGCAAATACTAAGTTCTTTTTAAGTTTTTTTTAAGAGGCGTGACGTATGATGAAGGAATAAAATCTCAATGGGAGAAATGATCTATTGTGGGTAAATTCAAGTTTAAGTTATCGTTTGTTATTGTTAGTATGACGGTAATGATAGTACTGGCGACTTCTAGTGTTAGTATTTGGAGTGGTTATCAAAATTTTAACGACATCCTTATGCAAAATAATATTGTCATGCAGGAAAATTACGTGAAGGAAGTTTCGAGAATCACGGAGAGCTACGTACAAGAGAAACTGAGGGAACCAAATCGAGATCAATCAATCGAACCTTATATGGTGCAAGTGGTTGATAAGTTACTTGATGAAAGAGTAGTTTCTTTTAGCGCATTCATAAAAAGTATACTCATGCCTTTACTATTATGGTTAGTCGCAGTACTTGTATTAGCTGTATGGCTTGCTTTCAAAATTGCACGACCTTTAAAACAGCTTTTTATTAGTGTAGAGAGAGAAGAAGTACAGAAACTTGAAGAAATTAATGGCTGGTATTACGAAGCACATTCATTAAAAAAAGTAGTGCAAAACATGGTTATTAGTTCGAGAAACAGAATATTTGATTTAACTAACCAACTGAACTTAGACGCATTAACAGGAATCCCCAACCGTAGAAGAATGGATCAAATTTTAAATGAGTTAATTATTAATAAAGTGCCGCACTCAATAGTTTTAATAGATTTAGATGACTTTAAAAGTATAAATGATACTTATGGTCATACTGTAGGGGATGAAGTTTTAAAAGCTTTCGCGGGTCATATGCAGGAGAACATAGAGAGACAAGGAATGTGCTTTCGATATGGTGGAGAAGAGTTTTTGGTGATATTACCATCCACGACAATAGATGTAGCTTTAGAAATAGCGGAGAATTTACGCATTAAGCAGGCCATGTTAGATACTGCATGTGGAAGACCTGTAACGATGTCTGCTGGCATTACATCATTTACAGCTAATATTAAAACGGCTAATCAAATCATTACAATTGCTGATCAGGCACTATATAAGGCGAAGCAGTCAGGGAGGAATTGTATCTGTGTCGTTGAAGAATTGTCTGAAAAAACTATCAAATAAATCTCCAATAGAGGAACGAAGGCTAAAACTATCACGACCTGTGAACCAACTTTGTGTTGGTCTGAGACCCTAGAGCGAGCAATGCCAGCGAAGCGGCAGCTACAAATGTTTTCTGTGCGAAAGCAAAACGCCTAGCCGGAACGGAAATCAACCCCATGCTAAAGTAGTAAGACGGCCGCTCTTCATTACTGGTGAAATGAATACATAGCTAAAAGGCATCGAGAGTAATCTTCTCGATGCCTTTTATAGATTTTCGACAGATATAGTGTTAAATAGCTCAGTCGTTTCTTGCTCTGGTAAAATATTGAGGTCCGCTAACAAGGTACTCTTAAAAGTATTGTAAACCTTTATTGCACTTGCTCGATTATCGACTTCTAAATAGTGCTTTATTAGCTGTTGTACGGTTTTATCGGAATATGGATTATGTTCTATCGTTAAAAGTAAAATTTGCTCTCGTTTTTTAACATCATGTATTGCTGTATAATGGTCTACTAAATCATGAAGTAAAAGAGTAAATTTGTTGTTCATAAAATTTGCTTTACTAGTAATCCAGGGATAATCTAATGAGGCCATATATTCACCTTGGTAGCTTTGAATTAATGACTCAGCCATCTCTACATTAATCTTTCCAGTCTCTGCTTTAGCATTTAAAATATGCTCTAAGTCATGGACATCACATTGAAACGCCTCTAGTTGCAAAATATAGCAGCCATTTGTATACTGTATGACTTCTGAATAGCCCAATGCTGAAAGAGTAGTGCGTAGATAGGAAACTGTTGTATGAAGCTGTACCCTTGCCTTTTTAAATTCTGTATCTGCCCATAAAGCATCGATGATTGAATCGCGAGGTACTTGGCTATTTAGGTTAGAAAAAAGATAGGCAAATAATTCTTTTGTTTTAAGCGTTCTCCAATGGACGGCTTTGTTATTGTGTAAAACAACGAATCCTCCAAAGCATTGTATTGTAAGCGCGGGTTTATTTCGTATTTGTATAGGAGTTGATTTATTTTCCAGGTGAAGGAGCTCTTGGATTCTGTTAATAGTTGTTTCTAGACGAGCCTTTGAAATAGGTTTTAGTAAATAGTCAATGGAGTATATTTCAAATGCTTGGACAGCATAGTCCCGATACGCAGTGACAAATACAATAAAAATATTCTTGTTCCATTCTTTTATTAGACGCGCAATCTCTAAACCGTTCAAGTTAGGCATTTCAACATCTAAAAATGCTACTTGAAAATCCAAGCTCGGTCCCTCTGCCAGCAAATCTTTTGTCGTTGTAAAAGATTTAATGATCTCTATTGAATTAAATTCCTTTAACTTTTTCTCCAAGTTTAAAAGAGCTAATGGCTCATCATCCATTACTATCACTCTAATCAAAAAAGGGCACCAACTTTCGAATATTAATTTTAACTTCTTTGGAGCAAATGTTTTCTGTAGCGAAAGCTACAATTATGACAAGGCATAATTGATAAGTAGTGAAGTAGGTTAAATTGAAATATCAATGACTGACCCTATATGTGGATATATAGCTACTTGCTGCTATGGTTGATCTTTTAATAATTCGGTAGCAGCTGCAGTATTAAGATTGAGTGCATATTGCATAACACTCATTTGTAAAGTTTTTATTTTATTAACTTCCATCCAATATTCCCCTTTACCATATTATCGGATAAAAACACTAATTTTCCAATACGTAAAAATTGCAAATAGTGTTGCGATTTTCTTCGTAAAATTGTTCGTTTTACCAAAAATATATTCAATATTGTATATTTTTCCTCCTTTATAGTAATAATTCGTAATATCAGGTTCATTAGTCCTGAGTTATTAATTGCATTCTCTAGCATGTTTGCATAAAAGAGCCTAACTCTAGTGTGCTAGCAGCAGATTGCAACATATTAAAATACGGAGGTTTTTAAATATGAAAAAACAAGCTTTAGCTTTAGCTGTAACATTCATCTTGGGATTAGGTGTATGTGCCAGCCCATCCTTTGCTAAGGACACAATTTCTTTTAGGCCATTCGATATGTTATGGGGAGTCTCAAAAATTTACAATTTAACTTTAGGAGATTATGAGCCACTGGATGAGACAGGCTCGACATGGTTTTATCCAGAGCAAAATTTAAATGTAGTTGAGCCAAAAATTGATAATTCGTTGAAAGATCAACATTTCGTTGAGGCCGGGGATACATTATTTACAATTGCTCGTATAAACGGAGTGTCAGTGCAAGAATTAAAGGAATGGAATAATCTCTCATCTGATTTAATTTATGTAGGTGAAACATTAGCTATTAAAGCATCCGCGGCAAAACCTAAAACTGCCGAAAACAAAACTAAAAAGGTAGCAACGACACCAAGTAAAAAGAAAGTAACGACATCAAGCACAAACACAGTGAGTGCTCCAACGAATACGGGCAAAACGTTAACAATGCGAGCAACTGCCTATACAGCGTATTGTGAAGGGTGTTCAGGGGTGACAGCGAATGGCACAGATATCAGAGCGAATCCGAACTTAAAGGTAATTGCTGTAGATCCGCGTGTAATTCCTCTTGGTACAAGAGTTTGGGTTGAAGGTTACGGAGAAGCAATCGCAGCAGATACTGGCGGAGCGATAAAAGGTAATAAAATTGATGTATTTATTCCTACCGAGGGACAAGCTCGTCAGTGGGGCGTCAAACATGTAACTGTAAAAATTTTAAATTAATGTTAGTTATAGGGTATCTCTGAGATTGGAGATATCCTTTTATTTTGCATTGTTTTTAAGAATCAACATTGGTTAAAAGCCAAGTGTACAAAGTTTACTTTGTAACCAACAATTCACAAAATTCTCAGCGAAATTGCATAAGTGGAAGGAATGTTGGCAACCATCTGAAATAGAGGAGGTATTTTTATGAAAAAAATGAGCTTAATAATTATTTCTTTATTAGTATTTGTCGGTGGTTGTAGCTTCTTTGAAAAGAAGGAGCAAAAAGTGGCGGTTAACGCAAGTTCAGGACCAACTGCAACTGCGAAAGTAATTGGTAAAAATAATGAAAGCTATGGCAATGCCTATTTTGAGGAAGAGGATAATGGGGTTAAGGTGACACTCGCGCTATCAGGATTGCCACCTGGAACTCACGGTATTCATATCCATGCAGTTGGGAAGTGTGAACCGCCAACATTTGAATCAGCAGGTCCGCATTTTAATCCGACGCATAAAGAGCATGGGAAGCTTAATCCTAAGGGATACCATTTAGGGGATCTTCCGAATTTAGAAGTTGGAGAAGATGGTAAAGTAGATATGACCTTCTTAGCCGAAGGACAAACATTAGAAAAAAATGCGGCTAACTCATTGTTACGTGATGGAGGTACTACATTAATCATTCATGAATCTGAGGATGATTATAAAACAGATCCTTCCGGTAATTCTGGTGCTAGAATTGCTTGTGGCATTATTCAATAAGGAAAATGAATCGACTGTATCTGAAGCAAAACACTTTAGATACAGTATTTTTGTTTTGGGGATAAAAATCGACAATATTGTGGTTCATTAAAAAAAGAATGTTAAGTATATAAGCCGGAACGGAAATCACCCCACATGATGATAAGTATTCCTCTTATAAAAGAAGAATTAAACAGTCATTTTGATCAGAAACATACATTTTTTATACATATAGAAATCGGGAAAGTTTTCTTGAAAAAAGAATTTAATAGTTTAATGTAGATAAAAATAGTGTGAGGTAGTTATTGATGAACTCCGTGAATAATAGGTATTTAAGAAAAATAGTATAATTATAAAAGACTGAATTTACTATAAATAGATTGACATTATTATACTATGTTTGATAATTTTAAGTAGATTATTATTTTTAACCAAGGGGGGAAGGTTACAGTGAAGAAAAAACAATTTAGGCTATTAATGCTATTAAGTGCCTTTGCGCTTTTGATTTTGGCTGCGTGTGGGTCTGATAGCGGAACAGGTTCAAAGGACTCGAATAAGGGCGAATCGGCATCGTCTGAAAAGCCGAAATTTTTAAACTTATTAACAGGTGGAACACAAGGTACTTACTATGCACTAGGTGGAACGTTTGCTGATTTCATTTCTAAAGAAACAGGCATTAAAACAACTGCTGAAGTATCTCAAGCATCTGCTGCCAACATGACGGCTTTGCAAGATGGTAAAGGTGAAATTGCCTTTGTACAATCAGATATTGCTTACTACGCTACTGAAGGAAAATTTATGTTTGAAGGCAAAAAAATCGATTCAATTGCTGCTTTAGGTGCACTTTATCCAGAAACAGTACAATTAGTAACGACTGAAGCATCAGGCATTAAATCATACGCTGATTTAAAAGGGAAAAAGGTATCTGTAGGTGCGCCAGGTTCTGGTACTTACGCAAATGCTGAACAATTACTTGAAATCCATGGTTTAACAATGGATGATATCAAAGCGCAAAATCTTGATTTCGGTGAGTCTACTGACGGTCTACAATCAGGCCAAATTGATGCAGCGTTTATTACTGCAGGTACGCCAACTGGTGCAGTAGAGGCATTAAATGCAACAACTAAAGTGAATATTATCGGTATGGATGCTGGTAAAGCAGATGAGTTAATTGCTAAATACCCTTATTATGCAAAAGATACAGTAAAAGCTGGTACGTATGGGATTGCGAATGACACAGAAACAGTTTCGGTTCTTGCTATGCTAGCAGTGAAAAAAGATCTTCCGGAAGATGTTGTTTATTCGATGACGAAAGCTATTTATGATAATTCAGGTAAGATTTCCCATGCGAAAGGGGAGTTTATCAAAGCGAAGACAGGTTTAGATGGTATTAGTATTGATGTTCATCCAGGTGCTCAAAAATACTTTGATGAAAGGAAATAACAGAACATTTGGGTTTGAATTTTATCAAACTCTAGCTTATAGCAAGTGAAAAGTTATTTTCTTAATACGAAGAGGCTCGGATTGCGTAAAGCTTCGAGTCTCTTTTCTTCCGTTAAGTATAAGCCGTGAGTAATAGCGAATTCAAACACCTGTATCTGTCGCTACGCTTTCGGTACAAAAGACATTCGCTAAATTAAAGGAACTCAGTCTAAGAACGCCACGTCCTGTGGCAATTTATCTGTGCGAAAGCGAAGCGACAGCTACAATGACTGAGTGACCAACATAAATGCTGCTGACGCTGCGTTAGTACTACGCTTTCACACAAAAATATTTGTTGGTCTAAAGCCTCCGGCGACAATCACTGAATTATGCCAGGGCATAATTGATGTGGGGGAACAGATGCAGTGCGAAAGAGAACAATCATAATTGTTTTAGCTTTTTTATGTATTTGCTTTAGTCTAGTCATTTTTCTTCCTCTTCAAAAGGTATTCGCATTTACGGAAACACGTATAAATGATCCGATAGTGCATTATATACCACTGACAACTGAGGATACATTTGAAATTAGATATACTCACTCTATCCATAAAACGGATGTACTCGAACATTATAAATGCATAGACGGAACACGTATTCAAATGTTAGGGATGGAGTATGAAAGTTTAGCAATCGGCATGCCAAGCTATGCAGAAAAAAATCAAACATTAACAGAACGCAATGGTAAATATTTTTTGCAGTTTGACAATGAAGTCATTGAAAATTTTACGATTTATATTGCCGATTTGGATTTAGACCTTGTATTAGATTACGAGAATTATGAATACGATTTAAAAAAAGACTTACAAAGGGGAAAATCCTATTTATTTGAGGTGAAGCGTTTATCGCTTTATGAACAATGGAAGGGAGTAAGGATGAAATGACGACACAGCATACATCAAACGACGAAGTAAAAAAAGAAGAATTCGAACAAATATCAGCTGAAGAGCAACAAGCGATACTTGAGAAATATGATATTGAATCCAATGTCCGAACGGTATCGGGCATTATGAAGCATGTCATTTTCTTTGGATTACTAGCGTTTTCATTGTTCCAGCTTTACACGGCAATTAAAGGCCAATTTCCAGCGCAAATTCAGCGCACGATACATTTAGGTTTTGGTTTGACCCTAATTTTCTTGTTATTCCCTGCTCGAAAAAAAGCAGCAAAGAATAAAATAGCATGGTTTGATTATATTTTAGCGGTATTATCCATTGTTGTAGGTTCATATTGGACAATGAATTATACAGAGCTTGTTAATAGTAACGGTACTATTTCGCAAACAGATTTTATTGTAGGTCTTATAGCTGTCGTGTTGGTGCTTGAAGCAGCCCGTCGTGCAGTAGGTATACCGATTACTATCATTGCTATATGTTTCTTAATATATGCCTATTTCGGACCATATTTCCCAGATTTCATGGCGCATAGAGGGCAAGATATTGAGAGTATTGTTAATCTCATGTATTTTACGACAGATGGGATTTTTGGAACACCAATTAGTGTCTCAGCCACATTTATTTTTGTGTTTTTGCTTTTTGGAGCATTCCTTGTCAAAACAGGTGTTGGCCAATACTTTAATGATTTAGCAGTATCTCTTGCAGGTAAATTAATTGGTGGTCCTGCAAAAGTGGCGGTTTTTTCTAGTGCACTTCAAGGTACGATTTCAGGAAGCTCTGTAGCGAATGTTGTAACATCTGGATCATATACGATTCCAATGATGAAAAAGCTTGGGTACCGTAAGGAGTTCGCAGGTGCGGTTGAGGCAGCAGCATCTACGGGTGGGCAGTTAATGCCTCCGATTATGGGTGCAGCAGCGTTTTTAATGGTCGAATTTATCGGTCGTGGAATAACGTATTGGGATATTGCAAAGGCTGCGGCGATACCTGCATTGCTTTATTTTACAGGCATTTGGATTATGACTCACTTCGAAGCGAAACGTGTAGGTTTAAAAGGTTTACGTGATGATCAAATGCCAAATCGTCGAGAGGTATTTAAGAAAATTTACCTTCTATTACCGATAATCTCTATCATTGTTTTAATGTTAACAGGTACACCAGTCATGCATGCAGCGCTTTACGGTATTCTTATTTCAATTGGCGTTGCTATGTTTAATAAGGAAACACGTTTAAAGCCAATGGATATTATTGATGCATTAGTTGAAGGGGCTCGTACAGCACTTGGTGTTGTAGCGGCAACAGCTTGTGCGGGTATTATCGTAGGTGTTGTTGTAAAAACAGGTCTAGGCTTAAGTTTAGCTAATAGTTTAGTAGAATTAGCTGGTGGTAGTATTATTTTAACGCTAATTTTTGTGATGATTGCTTCCTTAATTCTTGGAATGGGAGCTCCGACAACAGCGAACTATGTAATCACATCAACAATTGCTGCTCCTGCGATCGTAGCGTTATTATCACCGAATACACCACAGGAATTAGTACCAGTAGTTGTGTTATTATCGGCACACTTCTTTGTATTCTACTTTGGTATTATTGCCGATATAACCCCGCCTGTTGCACTTGCAGCTTTTGCGGCTTCGGGAATCTCTGGTGGAGATCCAATTAAAACAGGTGTAAACTCAGCGAAGCTTGCGATTGCAGCATTTATTATTCCGTATATGATTGTATTTTCACCGGCATTACTAATGATTGATACAACTATACCTGAAATTATATGGGTAGTAATCACGGCCATTACAGGGATGGTAGCGATAGGTGCGGGAGTAATCGGTTTCTGGTATCGCAAATTGCATTGGTTTGAACGTATTATTGCGATTGCAGCTGGTTTATTACTGATCTATCCAGAAAAATTCTCAGATTGGGCTGGTTTAGCAATCTTTATTGTTATGTTTGTTATTCAATATGTAACGCAACAAAAAGATAACGGTGATGGTGATCAAAAAAGTAAAACGGGCGCTATAGCTTAAGGAATAGGTAAAAAGGGCTTACTCATTTTCTAGGTTAGTAAATGCTTTGCATGTTTACGGGGTAATGGAAGCGTGCAAAGTATATAGAACACTTGTTTTATAAGTTTTACCATGAAGGGAGATGTATCGTAATGATACATCTCTTTTTCTCATTAACGCCGAATTTTAATCTAAAAAGTAGATGGTTTTTATACTTTTTATGCATAAGGAGCATCGTTTATTGTTTTTTTACAAAGGTCATTGTATAATTCTTTTATCAGAAAATTCAATCAAATAAAAAGGAGAGATGATTAAATGAAAAATTTGTTTAACTCAAAATTTGAAACATATTTAATGGATCAGGAACTGGAGCTTAATATGGAAGAGGAAAAAAATGAGGAGCAACTATTGATGGTGCATTATGATGAATATCCAGAAGGCTTTTTTACAAGTTTATAATAAATATTTGTAGGACTGTGCTAAAGGTAGAAATACTTTTAACACGGTCCTTCATTTTTTTCAGAAAAATTGAAAGTGATATTTTTTAAAATATATCCATATAAAAGTTGACCTTCGTTCTAACTGGGCGACCCCTCGGAGATCAGCAATAGCGGAGCGAAGGCTAAAACCATCCCGTCCTGTGATAGCCTTGGCCAACATCGTGTTTGCCCAAGACGTGCAGCGAAGCACCCAATCGGAACGGAGATTAACCCACACGTTATGGTCAGTGTCCTCTTTTTTTTACGAAATAGTTTCCTGTATAATGGGAAACAAAAATGCGTATAGAGGTGTAGTTATGTCAAATGCTGTAATGTTAGAAGAGGAAATTTATCAATGGTTTGATCATTTTCATAAATACCCTGAAGTGAGTTGGAAGGAATTTGAAACTACTAAAAAAATAGCGTCGATTTTAGATGAGTTAAACGTATCCTATCGGTTATTAGGGGATGTTCCAGGGCTTATTGCAGAAATTGGTACAGGTGATGAAATTGTTGCTGTACGTGCAGATATAGATGCTTTGTGGCAAGAAGTGGATGGGAAATGGCAAGCGAACCATTCGTGTGGGCATGATGCAAATATCACGATGGTACTTGGTGCTTTATTACTGCTAAAAGATCGACCATTGCAACATCGCGTTCGTTTTATTTTCCAGCCTGCTGAAGAACTTGGGAATGGAGCTTGTGCAGCCTTTGAACGCGGAGCTGTTGAGGGTGTATCGCATTTATTTGGTGTTCATTTAAGACCCATTGAAGAGCTACCACTTGGCAAGGTGTCACCCGCTATCCATCATGGTGCGGCATATTTTTTAGAAGGAACAATACGAGGTACTGATGCCCATGGTGCTAGACCTCATCAAGGTAAAAATGCAATCGATGTAATTATGGCCGTACAACACATGCTCAATAGCATACATTTATCACCTTTCGAGCCTCATTCGGCAAAGTTAACGAAAATTGTTGCAGATGGTGGTAGTACGAATATTATTCCAGGTACTGCGAGCTTCTCTATGGATATTCGTGCGCAACGTAATAACCAACTAGAATTGCTTCGTAGTCGTATTGAGTTTGGCTTAACATCAATCAAGCAGCAGTTTGAGATTGATATGGAGTGGGAATGGTTAGATTTCACACCTGGCGCAGAGGTTTCTTCAGTTGCTGCACGTATGGCTAAAGACGCGATTATTGAAACGCTTGGAGAAACGCATCTAGCTGGGGAAATAACAACACCTGGAAGTGACGATTTCCATTTTTACACAGTTAAAAAACCTGAATTAAAAGCAACGATGATTGGGATTGGTGCCGACTTAACTCCAGGATTACATCATCCAAAAATGACTTTTGACCGCAATGCACTAATTGATGCTGCAAAGGTACTTGCTTGTGTGCTAGAAAAAAAACCTGAATATGAATAACGATAGCGAGAGGGAGCTATATCAAAAGTGCAAAATTCTTTTGATATAGTTCCTTTTTCTTTTCTTTTTTTGTAGAAATGTATGAATATTTTGTATTGTCTCAAATGGCTATTTGAAAGCGTTTTAATGCGCAAAAATAGTCGAAATTGCTAGAGAAGCATAAAATTTTTGCGTTGACTTTTAATTTTTTGAATATTACGCTAAAAAAGCGTAAAAATTATTTGCGCCTTTGACAATCGAGATTAACAATTAGTGCAAAAAAGGGGATGGATTCATGAAAAAAGAGATTAATGCGGGTTGGGCACTTCTGACTTTTGCAATAATGATTATAGCTATGCTAGTTACAGTAGTTGTGTTAAAGCAAAGTCCTCACGTACCACTTATTATTGGAACAACTGTAGCAGCCATTGTCGCTAAATTGCATGGATTTAAGTGGATAGAAATTGAGGAAATGATGTATAAGGGGATACGTCTAGCTTTACCAGCCATTGTTATTATTATTTTAGTAGGTTTGACAATTGGCGCATGGATTGGCGGCGGTGTTGTCGCAACAATGATTTATTTTGGTTTAAAATTAATTTCTCCAGCTTGGTTTTTAGTAACAATCATGCTGTTATGTGCCATTGTTTCACTGGCGATTGGTAGCTCATGGTCGACGATGGCGACAATCGGTGTTGCTGGTATGGGTATCGGTTTAAGTATGGGAATCCCTGCAGCAATGATTGCTGGAGCTGTTATTTCAGGCGCGTACTTTGGTGATAAGATGTCACCGTTGTCGGATACTACTAACCTCGCAGCAGGTTTAACAGGTACCGACTTATTTGATCATATTAAGCACATGCTTTATACAACAATTCCAGCTCTAGTCATTGCCATTGTTGTATTTGGTATCATGGGAAGAAGCTTCGCAGATATCTCAATGAAATCCGAAAGCATTTTAACAACATTAAAAGTAATGGAGGAAAGCTTTGTTATTTCTCCTTGGTTATTGCTTGTACCAGTTGGTGTAATTGTATTGGTAGCGAAAAAAGTACCTGCAATTCCAGCTTTAATTATCGGAATAATCTCAGGATTCTTACTACAAATCTTCGTACAAGGCGGCACACCTACAATGGCTGTACATGCTTTACAAGAAGGATTTGTGATTTCAACTGGCAATGACATGGTGGACAATCTATTTAACCGTGGTGGCTTAGATTCGATGATGAATACGGTTTCAATGACAATTGTGGCTATGACATTCGGTGGGGTGTTAGAATATTCCGGCATGTTAAAAGCTCTTATGAATGTCATTATGAAATTTGCTAAATCAACAGGAAGCTTAGTTGCTTCAACGATTGCTGCATGTATTACAACAAATGCTACATGTTCTGAGCAGTATATTTCAATTGTTGTTCCGTCACGTATGTTTGCGAATGTGTATAGAGAGCGTGGCTTGCATTCGAAAAACTTATCTCGTGCGTTAGAAGATGGGGGCACACTAACTTCTGTATTTTTCCCATGGAATACTTGTGGAGTCTTTATTTTAGCAACGTTAGGGGTAGGCGCCATGGAATATGCACCATATGCAATTATTAATTTCCTCGTACCTATTATTTCTATTTTTTATGCCTATATCGGATTTGCCATTGTTAAGCTGACACCGGAAGAAATGGAAGCAGCAGAGAAGCGCAAAAAAGAGGAAGAACTAAATAATACTGATATGGTCATGGCTGACTAAATCTCTTCGGATAGGAATGAAAGTCTCGCGGATGCAAAGGCATCTGCGAGAGCTTTTCAGTTAAATTCCTTTTCAGCGGGAAGCAATATGCCTCGGCATCATTGCTCTTAATAGGTTGCAAAATTCAATTCATATATGGTGCGAGGGCGACCTTGTTGATGTGTCATTTCTTCACCAACAACTTTTGCATAACCGTTATCCACTAATTTTTTAATTATGCGCTCTGTTGTGCGACGAGTAACCTGTAAGTATTCAGAAAGATTATGGGATGTAAATTGCGCTGATTGTCGCTCTCGGCTAAAGTGAATGATCTTGGATATATTTAATGGACTTAAGCTTGTTTGCTTTGCCATTTGTAAAATGTAAGGATCATCTGTTTTTAAAGCTAGTTTTACTTCCGATTTTGGAAATGGACCTAGCAAATTTTTATGTTCATCTAGTATATAAATTTCACAAGGTTTAGCAAATGTTAAAGCATTTTTAGCATTTTGGTTAGCTTCAACTATTGAATGACCATACCCAAAAGCTAGTTTAAATGGCTGATCGGTTTGATGGTACAAGTTTTGTAAGGTCTCTTTTTCGAGTGCCTTTTGCAAATGCCCAGCTGTCGTATATAGCTCAAAAGAGTAAGGTGAAATTTCTTTATAAGTTGCATGTGTAGTAGCGGCGATGTGCGTTAACATATCATGTTCTATAGGTTTATTTCCAAGAGCTTCTAAAAGTCCAACTACAGCTTTGACAGATTCGGATTTTAGAAGAAGTGACTGGGATTTCGTTTCCTCTAAGCATTGTACAATGGAGTTAGTTGCATCTAACATGCGCATTGCAGGTATTTGAAGAGCTTGTAATTCATCGAACACATTATGGATACTTGTTATGACAAAATCAATGCTGTTAGCCTCCCATAAAGCTATATGATGCTGCAATATAGAGTGGGTGGGTTTCGTGATAGAAATAGGTTGGATATATGGTTTTGAACCACGATACTCTATTTCTGTTAGAACATTTTCTACAATAGCGGGATTCATAACATCAATGGAAATCCTATTTAAAGGTACTGCATGATTGGCTATTAGCGATAATAAAGTAGTAGAAATTGCCGTCTCATCTTGTTTAATATAATTCCAAGGTATTGGCAGTTCTGACAGTGCAGGTCGGGCGTGTAAATAGGGGAGTGTCCCCCCGAATAAAAGGGCATCACATGGCTTCATTTCCTTTAACAAAACGGGTGCTTCTGTAGGTTGCTTGTAAAGGTAAAAATCTATTTGAATATTCTCTATGTTTTGTGCGATACTGTTTATACGCTTCATAAATGCTTTAGAGCAGATAACCGCTATTTTAGTAGACATAGGCAACGTTCCTTTTCTATTCTATATTTTTTCAACAATTAGCGACATATTAGCGACAACTAAATTATACAGGAGATTGATCAAAATGAAAATCCAACAAGTAGAAATTTTTGCAATTCATTTACCACTTATTGATCCATTTATTATCAGCTATGCTACATATGATACAATGCCTTCTATTATTTTGAAGGTGACGACAGACACAGGAATTGTGGGCTACGGTGAAGCAGTACCAGATGAGCACGTAACAGGGGAGACGTGGGAGAGCACATATGCTGTATTAAAGAACCAGCTTGCCCCTGCAATCATCGGAGAAGACCCACTGGCCTTTGAAAAACTTCACGATAAATTGAATAAAGTCGTGAAGGATGTACCAGCAGCGAAGGCAGCAATTGACATTGCTTGTTTCGATATTGCAGGGAAAGCGTTACAAGTCCCAGTGTATCAACTACTAGGTGGGCGTTATCATGAGAAATTCCCGATTACACATGTACTGAGCATTGGAACACCTGAAGCGATGGCAGAAGAGGCGGTTAATCGTGTAGAGATGGGCTATCGATCTTTTAAAATGAAGGTAGGAACAGAGGTAGGCCGTGATGTTGCTCGAATTAAAGCGGTGCGTGAACGTATTGGTGAAGATATCGCCATTCGAGTAGATGTAAACCAAGGATGGGGCAATGCGTCAACTACTTTACAAGGTTTACGTGCATTAAAGGATCTAAATATCGATTGGCTAGAGCAGCCAGTAGATAGTGAAGATATTGATGGTATGGTAGAAGTGAAGTCGAAAACAGATGTACCATTAATGATTGATGAAGGGCTTCGCGGTGTCCGTGAAATGCGTGAAATTATTGCAAAGCGTGCTGCAGATAAAGTCAATATTAAATTAATGAAGTGCGGTGGAATTTATCCTGCGATGAAACTAGCAGTGATGGCTGAAATGGCAGGCATTGAATGTCAAATCGGTTCAATGGTAGAATCATCGGTTGGTTCAGCAGCAGGTTTCCATGTAGCATTCTCTAAAAAAATAATGACAAGTGTAGAATTAACAGGTCCATTAAAATTCTCTAAGGATGTTGGAAACTTACACTATGATGTGCCATTTATTTGTTTAAATGAAAAACCAGGATTAGGTGTAGACGTAGATGAAGAAATCCTTCAAGAATTATGTAAGTTCTCAACAATTGTAACAGCCTAAGGAGGCGGCGGAATGGAAAAAATTTACGAAGGCATGCTTGGAGAAACGCCGTTTTTTGTGACAACATTAAATCTTCAGCATTTGCAAGAGATTGAAAACTTACAGCTTGTAGTTTATCAATCATTAGCGGACCAAAGTGTTTTACAACCACTGAGCACTGAGGAATTTGACTATATTTTAAGCGGCAATGGCATGATGATAGGTGCTTACGTAGGAGATGAGTTAATTGCCTTTCGTGCATTATTGAATCCACCTGTTGATGCCGAACACCTTGGCTATGATTGTGGAATTGCCGAGGATGAATTTCATAAAGTTTTATATCAAGAAATATCGAATGTCTCACCAACATATCGTGGCTATGGATTACAAAAAACATTAGCCCAAATTGTTATGGGACATATCGATTTAGAAAAATATGATTATGTATGCTCAACAGTAAAGCCATATAATATCCCTAGCTTGAAAGATAAATTTTCTCAAGGATTAGTCGTAAAGGGATTAAAGATTAAGTATGTAGATAAGCTACGCTATATTTTTTATAAAGATTTGCGTCAAGAGCTACCGACTTTTACAGAAAAGAAGTCGATATCGATGGGAGATACAGTTAGTCAGCAACAGCTTTTGAAGCAGGGGTATATAGGTACTTCTATGTATGAGGAACAAAATGATTGGTTTGTTGTTTATGAAAAATAAATTCCAACAAAAAGCCTTACCTTTTACTTATTGTAAGAGGTAAGGCTTTTTGTTTAGGAGATTTTTATTTCATCGGGCAAAAGCCACAAGCCATTAAACCAGGTATGTCTTTAGAAAAACAGCATGATTTTCGTACGGGAACGTTCACTAAATTAGTGGGGCTTTGACCTCCTGTATATTGTGCCCACCAAGATTTGTTGGAGAAGCGAGCCCATGTTTTAGGGTCCTCTAAAGCTTCAATATCCTCCATCGCTTGATCAGCTAGACCAGGATTAGAAAGCAATACATGATAGTGCCAAAGTAGATATCCAAAGAAATTCTCCCAAATAGTAAGAGGGGAAATAGATGTTACTTTACGGAGCTGTTGAACGATAACATGCCCATCATATAGAATGTTCTCAATAACAGTTTGACGTTCTTCCTCCTCGACATAGCGCCAATCGTTAGGGTTAACAAACATTGCGACTGTAAAACTGTCGAATTCTTTTGCTGCATCAAAGCGAAGCTCGATAGGTTTTCCATTCCATACCTCGTCATAGGCAGCAAGCATGTAAAGTTGCATAGCGAAAAACATACCGTAGCGGCGTGCAAAGTGCGAAATAGCGGCTGTTTCTGTTGCTGCCTCTGTAATTCCCATCATAAGGTTTAAAAAGTCAGGATGGTAAAAGTCCTTATGTATATCAGCTAATGTAAATAATGTCCGCTTTGGTTCTGTTGTATAAATGCTATAGGAATTCAATTGTCGAACTTGATCCATCGTTAATGCTGGCATTGTCATCACCTTTTCTTTCAATCTTCTGCTACTTCAATTATAATTTAATCATTTTTGCTTCACAAATGGTATGCAATATAGTAAAATGCATTAAACATATCTGAAAGGTGGGTTTTGAAATGTCACAGCCTCATGCAATTCCAAGGCCCCTCGTTCGACTCAATCAATGGACGATTTTATTAAGTGTCATTCTAACGTGGATCACGGGGGTCGCTTGGATTTTAGCAATTCCTTTAGTAGCAAATTTACTTGGTGTTTTATGCAATTACAATCCTATTATTCGAGTAGGGAAGCTGTTTCTAAAAAATGCGCTATCTACATACATACCAGAGGATGCGCAACAGCAAAAATTTAATTCTAGTATTGCTAGCTTTTGTTTAGCAGGAGGGATTTTAGGTTACTTGCTTAAATGGCAGGTGGTTGGCTATCTCTTTACGGGAATGATCGCTATAGCTTCATCGCTAGCAATTGCAGGCTTTTGCATAGGTTGTTTCATTCATTTTCAGCTAAAGCAATGGCAATATCGTCGCTCGCTGAAGAAGGCATAAAAAAACTTAAAAAATTTTTTAGATTAATGTTGACTTTGTAATTGATAATGATTATCATTATCGTATAAAGATTATTCCTCCTCTACAATACAGTGTAGAGAGGATGAACTTTAGCTACTTTTCTCCAGAAGTTTGCTAGTTCATGATAGCGCTCCTAAAACCCCCCTCATTTTTTGGGAACGTAAAATCTCTAGACGACTCACTCCATTGTGATTGAGTCGTCTTTTTTTTGATTGAAACGGCAATTGTTCCGATAAAACGGCATAATATTCCGATAAAATGATAATATGTTCCGATAAATCTTCAAAGCGTTCCGATAAAAATGAAATCCTTATCATAACGTGTGGTTGATTTCTGTTTCGGCTAGGCGCCGCTTTGCTCGCTCCAAGGTCTCATCTGTGACGCTGATCCTACAAAATGATTATACCAAAAATTACAATTTAATATATAATATACCTTAACGAGAAGGGGTGTTTATTTTATGTTTTCTATTAGAAACTTCGAAGGTAATGAAAAAGAGTTTGAGTTCTTTCTAGATATGTTATATGAATCTATTCATATTCCTGAGAATAAACCATCAAAAGAAGTTTTACTAAACTCGCCTGGCATAAGAACATATCATGAAGGTTGGGGGAGAAAGGGAGATAAAGTGTTGATTGCCTTTGACACGGAAAATCAAACTGTTGGGGCAGTCTGGTACAGATTGTTTGGCGACAATAATAAAGGCTATGGTTATATTGATGGCAACACGCCTGAAATAGGAATGGCTGTTTCAAAAGAAGTAAGAGGAAAAGGGGTAGGGACTTTACTAATGCATAAAATAATTCAACAAGCAAAGGATGCAGGATACAATACCATTTCACTAAGTGTAGACCTCGAAAATGACACGGCCATTAATATGTATCAAAAACTAGGTTTTAAAGATTATGAAGTAGTAGGAACATCTAAAACAATGATTTACAAATTATAGTGCTTTCTAGAATAAAAAATGTACAATACTAAAAGTAAATTAAGTAATGTACATTTTTCATATTACTGAGTAGGGCTGCTGCTATGAACAACGCTTTTTTTCCCTAGTATCATCGTATAGTAGCTATGTAGCAGCATGCCAACAATGATGACACCTAAGCCTGCGAGTGCGATTGGATTTGGGAATGCGATGTCGAGCAATAATACTTCACCAATAATGACAAAGAGTATTTCTGTGGATTGTGTTGCTTCGACTGCTGCAAGCTTTCCTTGGTGATCGCGAACACGGTCCGTTGCAATGAAGAATAATGTTGTGGCAATGACACCAGAGCTTATACCAACAAGCAACGATTGCATCACTTGGTTGATGGAAGGCAGCCCAACCGTTGCTAATGCATAGATAGCTAGCATAATCCATGCAGGCATCGAGGCGATGGTCATGCCGAGAACTCGTTGATATGTATCGATGCGTCCGCCACAGATTTCCATCATTTTGCGATTACCAAGAGGGTAGGCAAATGCAGCGATGACAACAGGTAAAATACCAAGCATTAAACTTTTAAACGGAACAGATTGTGCTTGTGGTAGTTGGATAAGTAAAATGCCAACTAAAATAACACATGAAATGAGTAATGAAATAAGCGGTATTTTTTGACGTACTGTTTTCTCAGCTACTATTGAAACAAATAGGGGAGCTAGTAATACGCCAGCGACAATTGTCAATTGCCATGTTCCAGAAACGAGCCAACCTGGACCGAACGCTGCTGCAAATGTCAGTGGTGCATAGAATAAGACGAATCCAATAAAGCTCCAAAGTAGCCAAGCGACAGGCTGTGCCTTCATTTCACCTGATAGTTTGGAAAAACCTTTTCGATAGAAGACGATCACAAGTAAAAACGGAAGCATGAAGAAATACCGCAAAGATGCACTCCAAAGCCAGCTACCACCTTGCATTTCCATTGCATGATTTAATATAAATGTAACAGCAAAAAAAAGTGAGGCTAAAATGCCTAATGCAATTTCTTTCATTAAAATCACCTCAAAGCCCTTTATATAATTCGAAAATTCAGTTATTGATTTTCAAAAAATTATGAAGAAGGGGTAGACCCTTCTTCATAATTATTTTCCTTGTTGTTCAAAGAGCTGTACGATTTCGATAATCACTTGTGTAGCTTTCTCCATCGTTTCACCAGATACATATTCGAATTTACCGTGCATATTTTCGCCACCCGCAAAAATGTTTGGTGTTGGTAAGCCCATGTAAGAAAGCTGTGAACCATCAGTACCGCCACGGATTGGTAATGTAATTGGCGTAATATCTAACTTTTCCATCGCTGCGCGTGCAATGTCAACGATTTCTTTTACAGGCTCAATTTTTTCGCCCATATTATAGTATTGATCTTCCATTGTAATGCTTAAAGCATCCTCGCCATATTGGGCTTTAATTTTTGCCGCCGCATCAAGCATTAATTGTTTTTTCGCTTCGAACTTTTGACGGTCATGGTCACGGACGATATATGAGAGCTCAGTATGCTCGATCGCACCGTTAAAGCCCATTAAGTGAATAAAGCCTTCATAACCATCCGTTTTTTCCGGTACTTCATCAGTAGGCATTTCATTTTGGAAAGCGATCGCCATGGTGATGGCATTGACCATTTTATTTTTCGCAGACCCAGGGTGTACACTCATACCTTTTGTCACAACCTTTACGCCTGCAGCATTAAAGCTTTCGTATTGTAGCTCGCCAAGTGGTCCGCCATCCATTGTATAAGCATAGTCGGCTCCAAATGCAGCCACATCGAATTTATGAGGACCACGACCAATTTCTTCGTCAGGTGTAAACGCTACACGCAATTTACCATGTTTAATGGAAGGATTATTTATTAGGTATTCCATAGCCGTCATAATTTCTGCGATACCAGCTTTATCGTCAGCACCTAATAATGTAGTACCATCCGTTGTAATTAACGTTTGACCTACATAATTTTTAAGCTCAGGGAAATCTGTTGGCGACATCACTAGATTTTCATTGAGCTGGATCGTTCCACCGTCATAGTTGTCAATGCGCTGTGGTTTAACGTTTGTGCCAGTAAAATCTGTTGTAGTGTCCACATGTGCTAAAAAGCCAATAGTAGGTACTGTTTTATCTGTATTTGCTTCGAGTGTTGCAAATAAATAACCATTTTCATCTAATGTAATGTCAGTTAAGCCTATTGCAGCAAGTTCATCTTTTAGTACATGCAATAAGTCAAATTGTTTTTGTGTTGAAGGAGTTGTTTCGCTTGTGAAATCAGATTGTGTATCAATTTTTGCATAACGAATTAAACGCTCGATTACTTGTTCTTTCATAAGTATGGCCTCCTAATGTGTATATTTAACTTCTTTCAGCGGGCGCGCAAACATCCACTGAAATAGAGGAACTCAGTCTAAGACCGCCACGTCCTGTGGCAATTATCTGTGCGAAAGCAAAGCAACTACAACACCAACAACACACAACTGAGTGACCAACATCGTGTTGGCCTAAAGCCTCCGGACATAATTATCCAAGTCATAATTGTTATTATTGTAACACTTTACTTCGGATTTCGGAATATTGAGAAATGCTTAAGGCAATTAGTATTTGGGCACTGTAATATGTCAGCATAATAATCTCATGTGAACATGGTAAAGGCATAACAAATTTATTAATAGCTAAATAGGAATCTGATGAAATAAAGAGCAGAGCGCCAATCGTTGCAAATGTAGAGCCTGTTCGAATGGCAGTCCAACCCATCGTTAATATGACGGAAATATAGGCAATTACAGCGATACCAAGCACGACTTCTCCTGATGAAAATACAGTACCTGCAATCCACACAGCCATACTTGCTCCGTAAACGAGTAAGACAATCTTCGCCCAAGCCGGTACTTGTCGTTCATTCGTAGAAAAAAAGGCTAGGATATAAAAAATATGCCCGATTAAGAAGCTTGTTAGACCAATTAGAAACCATTGTAGGGTATAATCACCGACCATACAAAACACAAGTCCGATGACAATCAGTAGTTGATACTTTTTAATGCCTAAATTTTTTGATGTAGCGGCTAAGATAATGATTAACAGCATTGGAATAACTTTAAAGATAAGTATCAAGCTTTCTGCAATATGGGACAGGAAAAAAACATAATAAAGACCGAACAAAATAATAAATGCTATTAAAAATTTTTTAGACAAATTTCTCATCTCCTTTTCTTTGAAATTCTTTATCTATGTAACAATTTCCTTTATTCTTTTGTGAAAGAAATGTACGAGGGGGGTACCCATTCATCTTATGTATGAAACTTTTTTGGTATGTAGTCGTAAATAAGTGGACAGTAAGGTTAGAGAGGGTGAACTAAATGACTAAGCTATTAATAGCTTCGGCAGTCATTGGGCTAATCGCGAGTGTTTTATTAACACCGCTTATAACAAAAAAACGAGAAGATGGTGGATCTAAAAAGGTCATTGGTTACTTCTTTATCAGTGTATTTGTACTAGGGTTTTTAGCTACTGGTATCACAGTGTATGTAACAACAATGGATGTAAACTGGCTTGCTTTTTGGCCCGTTATTATTTTATTAACATTAGGCGGCGCGCTTCTTGCAGGTGGTATAGAAAGAAAAATAAAGGGTGTTTTATTTTTAGCTAGTTTAGGTGTTGCAGTGTATGTATTATCAGCTCCTTTATGGAATGCTAATGAAAAATTTAAATCAGCTGAAATGAAGGAAGAGGTTGAAATAAAACCATTCGATGAAACACAAACACCAGCTAGTGTTCCTCCTAAATTTGCACGCAATAAGATGAAAAAAGCGTTCGGACAAGTACCGAATACAAGTTATTATGAGCTAGGACGCTTACAAATTCAAAAAGTGAATGGTGAGTATGTTTATATTGCCCCAGTTGAGTTTTCTGGTTTCTTTAAATGGATGAACGGTGGTTCGACTCCTGGTTACTTTATGATGAGTGCAACGGATTCAGCGGACAATCCTAAATTTGTTAAGCAGGAAATGAAGTATGTTCCGTCTGCTTATTTAAATTCAAATTTAGAACGTCATATACGTTTACAACATCCGTTCCTTGTTTTTTGCGGAGATGTACAACTTGAAATTGATGATGATGGTAAACCATACTACATTCGTTCATATGGTGAATTTATTTCTGCGCGTAATGGCTTCGATGTAAAAGGGATTGTACTTGTAGATGCGCTAACAGGAAAATCAGAAGTGATTAAGCTGGAGGATGTCCCAGAATTTATTGATGGAGCGGTTTCTCCAGAGACGGTAAGCTTACAAAATAGTTATTTCGGTAATTATGTACATGGATTTTGGAACAGTAAGTTTGGTAAGAAAGATGTAAAGCTGCCTTCTGATGAAGGAACAGAGGAAAACGTTAGCCCAATTTTTAACGAGAAGGGCGAAATGTATTATTTCACAGACTTTACGAGCCCTAAAGAGGGTGTCGATTCCATGCTTGGCTATTCCTTAACAAATGCTAGAACAGGTCAAGCAACCTATTATACTGGAAATCAAGACGCTTCTTATATGGATTCACAAGGTAACTTGCAAATTATCGAGAAGAAATTTATAGAGAAAAAATGGTCTGGAGAAATGCCGGTGTTGTATAACTTTTACGGTGAAGCAAGCTGGCTAACAGCGGTACTTGATTCAAATGGTTTCTTACAAAATTATTTCATCGTATCTGCGGCAAATCCTGAAATTTCCGTATATGCAACGACTCCTAAAGAGGCATTAAAATTATATAAAACAGCCTTAAGTCGCGGTGGAACTACAGTCGAAGGAAGTTCACATGCGGAAAAGAAAAATGTAAGTGGAAAGGTGCTTCGCGTTTACAAGGAACGTCTCGGTGACTATACAGTTGTATCGTTTTTACTAAATAACGGTGAAAACTATTTAGTAAGCTCAGAAACAGAACCGCTTGCCATTTATTTGCAAGAAGGTGATGATGTCATTCTCACTTACGGAGATACAGGAGAGCAGTTCTTACCAGTTCGATCACTGATTATTAAAGGATTACAATAGAAGTCAATTTGAATGAAGGAAAAAAGACGATCTAGTAGTACTATGCTACGAAGATCGTCTCTTTTTATGTTGGCTGAGATTCCATATAGTGAAGCATCTTTTCCTGGTGGTTAGTAAAAAGTGCTTTTGCATGATCGTTTAACGCAAATATTTCATGTATGTACCCTTGCAGTAAATGATGTTCATATTCAAAAGGATGAGAATCTTCGTTTTCTAATATATGTGCTAATAAAAGTGCATGTAACACCACGACCTCTAGATTTTGTGTATTTGTAATAAATTTTAAGTTGAGGATAGTAGTGTGGGAAACGAATTGATTCACATAATTAATAGCATCTTTATAAACGACTAAGTCGATATGTGGTTCAAGTCGTTTTCTTAATAAAGTACATTCATTATTTAAGTGTTGAATTTTTAAAAATAGACCTCTTACACTTCGCTTATGTTGTTGTTCTAATGTACGAGCAAGGTGTTTATTGATATAGGACATTTATACATAACTCCTTTTCACATAGCGGTCATCTATTAGTATTAATGGAATTGTTTGAAAAGGAAAGAGTCTTTTTGTTTAATTTATACCTAAATTTAACTTCTTTCAGCGGATTAATAAACATCCGCTGAAAGAAGTTAAAGCCTTTGGCGGGTGTCATGGAAATCGGAGGAGTTAATAAAGGGTGTTAGCCTAAAAAACATCGCATCCATGCGGTAACGGCTAACGGGTTTAGGTATAGACGGACAATGTAGAATATGAAAAAAGGGGAGTTACTATCATTTGATAGTAACTCCACATAGTTTGTTGATGAAATTATTTCCAATTGAACCCTTTTTTTGCTAAAAATTCATTAATGTGAGGACGGCGCTGTTCAATTAAAAAATCAGCCATTTGCTTTGTCCAGTTATCAATTTTTCGATTAGATGAGCGATTATTATAGTATGTTTCCATTGTGTCGTTGTAAGCTGGTAAAAGCTCCTCGTATTTGTCTGCATTGTATTCATTTTCATGTAATACTGCTGCAACCGGTAAACGAGGTTTCACTTCATTACGACGAGCAGGAACCCCAATTGTTAAGCCGAAAAGTGGGAAAACATAGTCAGGTAGATTGAATAATTCGCTTATTTCTTCAGGCTTATTACGTACGCCTCCAATGTAACAAATCCCATATCCCATAGATTCCGCAGCAACGACAAAGTTTTGAGCGAATAATGATACATCAGCTACTCCAACAAGTACGTTTTCTGCTGAATCAGCCACAATATCGACACCTTCTAATTTACCTGCTGTTTGCAGACGCTTGAAATCTACACAGAAGACAAAGGCACCGCCAGAAGTTTCGTATTGACGAGGATTACCAGAGAGTAACCCTAATTTTTCTTTTTTCTCTGCATCTGTTACCCAAATTACACTATAAGCTTGTACGAAATGGGACGTAGCAGCCATTTGTGCAGTAGAAATTAATTCTTCTATAATGTCTTTTGAAATTGGATTTCCATCATAAATACGAACCGAGGAGTGGTTCCGTAATAATTCTTTAACCATTTATAAAATCTCCTTTTCCCCTTTATATATCAAGAGCATATCACGCTTCTTCTTCAAAATCGAATTTATCTCCCTTCAGGAAATATTTTTGTAGTGAATGCAAAGCGACAGCTACAATTACACCAAGGAAAAATTAATAGAAGGTGTTGAAAATTATTTTTAAATAATTTGCGAATGCATAAAATTTCTCGTAATATAAAATATTTCGTTAGTTATAGATTAAAAATTCTAAATAGTTTAAAATTATATACGGACGGTTTATTTGGGTGGAATTCCATTAATTGGATGACTATACCATAAGGATTAAACCGAGTAATTTAGTTAAACAAAATAAAGCGGGATGGAGGAAGAGGGATGGCAGAAAAGTTGGCGAAAAAGCTTCGTAATGAACAGTTACGGAGCAAGGTTGTAACAGCAGAAGAAGCAGCATCTTGGATTAAGGATGGTATGGTACTTGGAATGAGCGGGTTTACACGTGCTGGTGATGTTAAAGTGGTGCCCCTTGCACTTGTGGAGAAAGCGAAAAAAGAGAGCTTCAAGGTAGATGTATATACAGGTGCATCGCTTGGCCCGGAAGTTGACCAATACTTAGCAGAAGCTGGCGTTATTCGTAAACGTGGACCTTTCCAAGCAGATGCCGGTATTCGTAATAAAATTAACAGTGGCGAAATTACATTTGTTGATGCGCATTTATCACATAATGCGGAGCTAGTGCGCCAAGGGATTATTGGTCCTATTGATGTTGCGATTATTGAAGCAGCTGCTATTACAGAAGACGGCTTGCTAATTCCTACTACTTCAGTTGGCAATTCTCCTATTTTTGTGCAAGAAGCAGACCAAATCATTATTGAGTTGAACATAGCTCAGCTTGATGCATTAGAAGGTGTCCATGATATTTTTATACCGGGACCACAGGGGGAACGTGATCCGATTCCGTTACAACATGTATCCGATCGGCTTGGCACAATTGGTATACGACTAGATTTAGATAAAGTAAAAGGCATTGTGATTTCAGATATTTTAGATGCACCATCCACGATTGTTCCTGCAGATGAAGAAACAGGTATTATGGCCAATCATTTATTAAACTTCCTACGTGAAGAAATTAAAATAGGTCGTTTAACGACAAGCTTAAGACCCATTCAATCAGGTGTAGGCTCAGTAGCTAATGCTGTTTTATTAGGCTTTAAAGATTCTGAGTTTGAGAACTTAGAAGTATATTCAGAAGTACTGCAAGATGCCGTATTCGAATTAATTGATGCAGGGAAGGTAAACTTTGCATCTGCTACTTCTATTACCCTTTCTGAGGAAGTTGGAAACCGAGTTTATGGTAATTTTGAAAAATATGCAGATAAACTAGTATTACGACCGCAAGAAATTTCTAACCAACCAGAAATAATTCGCCGACTCGGGTTAATTTCTGTTAATACAGCGCTAGAAGTAGATATTTATGGGAATGTGAATTCTACGCATGTTTCTGGCACGAAAATGATGAATGGAATTGGCGGCTCCGGGGACTTTGCACGTAATGCGAGATTAGGTATTTTCGTCACGAAATCATACGCGAAAGGCGGAAATATTTCTAGTATCGTGCCAATGGTCTCACATGTAGACCATACTGAGCATGATGTAGACGTAATCGTCACAGAGCAGGGAGTAGCAGACCTACGTGGACTTGCTCCAAAAGAACGGGTTGGCCTCATTATCGATCACTGTGCACATCCGGAATATCGTGAGCAATTATGGAAGTATTTTAATGATGCCAATGAAGCAACAGGCGGACACCATACGCCACACAATCTAGAAAAAGCGCTGTCATGGCATGTGAATTACGCAAAAAATGGTACGATGAAGAATCCTGCTTTATCGAAATAATAAAGTAAATAAAAGCCTTGAAGGACAGTTGACTTGTTCCTTCAAGGCTTTTAATTTGTGAAAAATGTATTCTAAAAGCATCCTCGAGAAGTGATTAGGTAATCCCTTCAGTTGTTAAAAACCCTGGCTTCTTACAGTAAACCAATCCACTTCCAATAGGTTGCAGAAAATAAAAGAACTAGAATGTATCCAATAATCGTTAATGGAATACCGGATTTTAAGAAATCTTTTGTTGTAAAGGCTCCTGTCCCATACGCAAGCATATTTTGCGGTGCACTAATAGGTAACAGGAAGCCGAAGCTAATGACGAATTGTTGTACGATAACGAAACCAACCTGATCGACATTAGTCGTTAATGTTGAGGCTAAAACGATAAATACGGGTACAAGCGCAGATGCTAAGCTTGTTGCACTCGCAAAGCCTAAATGAATAAGAATATTAAATAAAGTAACAAGCGCGATTGTTGCAAGAATTGGCATAGAATCTAAACCGAGTGAACCGAATACTTTATCAGATAACCACGATGCACCTTTTGTATTAAGCAAGACAGTGCCTAGCATAATTCCTACAGCGAAGACGATAATTGTCCCCCAAGGAATATGTGGTTCAACTTGCTTCCATGAATAGACTCCGATTTTTGGCATTAATAAAATGGCGATTGCAACGATTGTGACAGTTGTCGTATCGAATGGGTGAAGTTTGCCCTCAGCAGCCCAGAAAAATAGTAAAACTACTGATGTTATGATTAATCGAATTTCAGGAGCCTTTAGTGGACCAAGTTCTGCAAGCTGTTTTTTTATTACTTCTCTACCACCTGCAATATTACTTGTTTCAGGCTTAATTAGTGTAATCATAATGAAAAATAGAGCGACTGACATGATGATTGAGAAGGGAGCTGCATAAAGTAACCAAGCACCCCAAGAAATATCCACACCAAATTGTTCTTTGATGAAGTTTAAAGCGACCATATTTTGAGCTGCTGCCGTCTTTACACCGATATTCCAAATAGAGACAGCTTGCACAGAGGTAATGACTAGTAGAGCAGCAAGTCTACTATCACGTGGTAAACCAAATGCTGCTACCATCCCAAGTAGTATTGGCACAACCGCGCCTGCACGTGCAGTAGCAGAAGGGACAAAGAAAGCGAGTGCAATGGATACTAAAATAGCACCGAATACAATGGCTTTCGTTTTTGTCCCTACGAGTGAAAGGATCCAAAGCGCAAGTCTTTTATGTAAATTGGTAATTTGCATGGCTGCCGCTAGGAAAAGTGCTGCGGCTACTAGTGCTACTGCTGAATTACTAAATCCACTTAATGCTAATTTTAATGCATCCGAAGTGCCTAGCTCTCTCGTTGAATCTTCCATTGATGGAGCTAACCCTAATAAGATTGTAACGAGAGCAATAATCATAGCAGAGCTAACGGGATAGGATACTGCTTCTGTAACCCAAAGGATAACCGCAAAAGCTAAAATAGCCAAAGCGCGTTGTCCGGCTACAGGTAAATCGCCGTTGTTAGGTAAAAAAGTAATGATGATTAATGAAGCGAAGGCTAATCCAATCCAGAGTGGTTTCAAATTACGTTTTGGTTTTGCTTGTTCAGAAGTAGACATACTTTTTCATCCTTTCTTAAACATGACTATAATTTTCACATCGGCTAGTAAAATGCTTTATGAAGAAAGTTAATTTGTCTATTTATTGTAAAAAAACTAGTATGTGAAATACCCTCTCTATATAGCGATAATGGGCAGTTGCGAGAAAATTAATGGTCATAGAAAAGACAAAAATATCCAAAAGATATTATATTTTTGGTTCATCACCAAAAGTTATGGATGAATTTGTTAAAACGTCTACTATGTAAATAGTTGACCTTCGTTTCGACTGGGCGACTCCTTGGGGATTAGCTATAGAGGAACGAAGGCTAAAAGCATCACATCCTGTGATAACGCCTTCGTGACCAACATCGTGCTGCTGTCGCTACGTTGCACTCACGCTTTCGCGCAAAAAACATCTGTTGGCCCGAGACCCTGCAGCGAAGCGAAGTGGCTCATCGGACGCCCCTAGGAAGCTTTGCTCTGTGCGAAAGCGAAGCGTCAGCAACAAATGTTTTCTGTAGCGAAAGCGAAGCGTCAGCTACAAATGATTTGACTGTGCGAAAGCGAAGCGTCAGCAACAAAGCGCCCAGTCGGAACGGAAATCAACCACACGTTTTGGTGATAATCCTTATTTTTTCTTTTTGAATGCTGAAGTCACTTTAGGCTCAGTTCCTAGCAGCAAGCGCTTAATATTTTCGATATGCAAAATGATGGCTATACCAAAAAGTAATAGGGCTATAATCGTTGGGACTGTTCCAGGAATCCATAAATATGTGGCTATACAGAAAACGAGATAAAACTCAAGTACACCGACAATTAAATAGTTCGTTACGAAAGATAACATAACAAATAAAATGAGTGCAAATAAGCCAATTGTCCAATCAATCGCAAGTAATATCCCTATGATTGAAGCAGTTCCTTTACCACCATTGAAGCCCATATAAAATGGGAAATTATGACCTAGAATGACACCGGCAGCTACAATATACGTAAAGAGCCAAACTTGTACTTCTGTTAATTGTGTTATGTCTGCTAAATAGGCATGTGCACAGTTTATAGCTGCAACGCCTTTGCCGATATCGATTAGTGCAACTAATATGCCGTATTTCCAGCCGAGGGAAAGTGTTGCGTTAGAGGCACCCGCATTGCCATGACCAGTCTTTTTTAAATCTACCCCAGATAAGAACTGAGCAACTTTAGAACCGTGAATACAGCCAATCAAATAACCAATGAGAAGAAAAATAATAACGGCTTTTATCATAAAAATTCTCCTTTCAAAATAAAATAGGCTCTTCACTAAAAGTTAGGAATGGCGTTTGTTATAACTTATGCCCTAAAGTTGATTGGAGTGGAGACTGGGCGCCCCTAGGAGAGCGCATAGTCGAACTGTAATCAACCCCACATCTTGGTGATAAAAACTATAAATATCAAAATAGTGTATGCGTTCGTATTACGTAAAAAAGCAGACGGAAGTTTCAGAAAAAATAAAATTTTAGTATTGACAGTGAAAAAGTCTATGTTTATACTGTGTAACAACGATGGAAATTGAATCTCATACTCTTATCAAGAGCGGCGGAGGGATAGGCCCTATGATGCCCGGCAACCAGTAAGTGATGAACTTGCTAAGGTGCTAATTCCTACAGATTCTTATTGGATCTGGCAGATAAGGGGAGGAAAACTTGCAGCCGCAACCCTCTTCTTAGCTGAAGAGGGTTTTTGTTTTCTACTAAAAAAATCCTCCTCATCTCCGGTACCATCGTAAAAAAATAACCATTTGGAGGTATACAATGACAAAATTTAAACCAGAAACATTGCTGTTACACGGTGGCCAAGAGCCAGACCCGGTAACAGGATCACGAACAGTACCGGTATATCGCTCAACAGCATTCGTTTTTAAAGACACTGCTCATGCGCAACGTCTTTTTGCCTTAGAGGAAGCCGGCAATATTTACACACGAATTACAAACCCAACTGTAGATGTTTTTGAAAAACGCGTCGCTTTATTAGAAGGCGGTACAGCAGCAGTAGCACTTTCATCTGGTGCAGCAGCTATCGCATTTTCCATTTTAAATCTTGCAGGGGCAGGCGATGAAATCGTTGCAGGTAGCTCTTTATACGGAGGTACTTATAATTTATTCGCCAATACACTACCAAACTACGGTATTAAAACGATTTTTGTAGACGAAACAAATCCAGAAAATTTCCGAGCAGCTATTACTGATAAAACAAAGGCCGTGTTCGCTGAAATTTACGGTAACCCAAGTTTAAAGGTACTAGATATTGAAGCAGTAGCAAATATAGCACATGAAAACGGTTTGCCATTAATTATTGATAGCACATTTGCTTCACCATATGGCTCTACACCAATTGACTACGGTGCAGATATTGTTGTTCATTCCGCAACAAAATGGATTGGTGGCCACGGAACAACTTTAGGTGGCGTTGTAGTAGATGCAGGGAAGTTCGACTGGACTCGTGGCCGTTTCCCAGGTTTTACTGAGCCAGATGCTTCCTATCACGGTTTACGTTATGGTATTGACACAGCAGAGGCAGCATTCGCCACAAAATTGCGTGTGCAATTACTACGCGACTTTGGTCCAACATTAAGTGCAGATGCAGCATTTAATTTATTACAAGGTTTAGAAACGCTTCATTTGCGTATTCCTAAACATAATGAAAATGCATTAGCGGTAGCTGAATATTTACGAAACCACCCATCTGTGGAATATGTAAATTACAACGGCTTAGAAGATTTCCCTACTCATGATTTAGCTAAAAAATATTTAAAAAATGGCTTCGGTTCAGTGCTTACATTTGGTATTAAAGGTGGACGTGAAGCAGGGCGTAAATTAATAGATAGTGTGAAATTATTCTCGCACGTAGCAAATGTAGGGGATGCAAAATCATTAATTATTCATCCAGCATCTACTACACACCAGCAACTATCTGCTGAAGAGCTAATCCAAACTGGCGTAACCGAGTCGCTCATTCGCTTATCTATCGGTTTAGAGGCAGTAGAGGACATCATTGAAGATTTAAAACAAGCTATTGAACAAGTAACAGCCTCACAACAAAAAGTAGAAGCTTAATAAAAAGGACTTTGGCAAATGTTGTAGTGTTGACGTATTTTCTCATTCGATAGGCCTCATTTGGTAATGCGTCAAACGTTGCTACATTATCCGCTTGCCTCATATGGTGAAGAAGTTGAAAATTAATACCTAGTAATTTTATAAGTATTATTGATTTTTTAAATTCCTTGTTTTATACTAGGAAATAAGAAAAGTGTTCGAAGGGCTACCAACCTAGAACCAATGTTTTCAATTAATGCTTAAACTAAATTAGTTTCATAAGTGCTCCCCCACTTTTGAATAGATGAAGAGGAGTAGTTACTCAGCCAGTAGCTACTCTTGCTACAAAACTGATGATAAAGGAGTGTTTTAAATGGGAAATGTGTATAGTGCGCAAAACATTGCATCTTATCTTATTTATGAATTAAATGAAGGTCATGTGTTTGTGAACAACATGTCCATTCAAAACATACTTGCGTCAGTTGAACGTAAATGGCAAGAGAACTTTGGACATTCTGCTTTTAAAGAAATGGTTTATGTCAAAGAGGAAGGCTATACAGTAAAAGAAGTTTTCGAAGCTTATGAAAGCTATGGAGCAAATCATATTCCTCTTCCTGCGACAGAGTATTATTTAAAATACGGTACATTCCAATTAGTTGAACGTACGTATGCAATACCAAATTTTACGCGGGAGGAAATAGGATTAGTTCAACAAGCTTTAACACAATATCGTTATAAATTGCTAGCCAACGCTAGTTAATTATCCCTCATATTTTTAGCTCATTCTCTGCTGCTACAGGGAATGAGCTTTTTAAATTAGACTTATGAAAATATACAGAAAAAATTTTTATTAATATATTCAAAAGAACAATTTTTATGAATGTCTTTACATACATATATATAATAGAAGAAAGGCATTTGTTTTTTTAACTTCTTTCCACAAATATATTTGTAACGGAAGCGCTGTTACAAAAGTCTCTCACATTTATAGTTGGTGAGATTAATGCGTAGGTAAGTTTCTTTTCAGTAGGTTTGCAAACATCCATTGAAATAAAGGAACTCAGTCTAGAAAGCGAGGCAACAACAAAATGGTTTTGATTGTGCGAAAGCGAAGCGACAGCAACAACAACAACGACTGAGTGACCAACATCATATTGGCGTAAAGGCTCCGGCGGATGTCACGGATTCGGGAAGGTGTTCTTTATGCAAGCACAAAGCCGATTCCGGACGCAATTATGCCGAGGCATAATTGATAAAGAAAAGTCAATAATTGTTCCATCATTATAGATTCGAGTGAAAAATCATATAATAAAGGGATGAAAACGATTTCTTTTGCACGTCTAGAGAAAACAAATGTCCATCCTAGAAAGATTTTTCTTGTGCAATGTAAGTATTTACGTTACAATTTTCTTTAAGTTGAATTTTGAATTATTTGAATTTGTGTGTGTTTCAAAGGTTTTTTATTTTCGTTTAGAGTTGCTAAGGTTAGATGACTTAACCTAAATATCTGTTTGAAAACGAAGTGTTAGAAACACGGCAAATTGACCTGCTTTATAAAGTCGGCACACAATTCAAAATATGTACGAATTAAGCTGAGACGAAATAATTTAATGAAACTGCGGAATGTAAGTTGGAGGGAATACAACAATGGCAACTATAAAGGCAGCTATATTAGGATTTGGAACGGTAGGTCAAGGAATTTACCATATATTAAACGACAAGCGTGAAGAGCTTAAAAATAAATTAGGAATTGAGCTAGAAGTAGCAAAAATTTTAGTTACTGATACTAGCCGTGAACGTGTACCAGGCACAGCGCATTTAATGACAACTAGTATGGATGAAGTATTAGCAGAACCAGGTATGCAGGTTGTTTTTGAGGCGATTGTCAATGAGGAGCCAGCATTTACTTATTTAAAGCGCGCTGTTGAACATAAATGTCATGTCATCACCGCTAATAAAGTAATGTTTGCAAAACGAGGCTTGGAGCTACAGGATCTTGCAAAAGCAAACGGTGTTTTTGTAGGCTTTGAGGCAACGACTGCTGGCGGTGTACCAGTTATTAAAACGATGAAAAACATTTTGCTTGTCAATGATGTTAGTCGTATTCAGGGTGTTTTAAATGGGACATCCAACTATATTTTAACGAAAATGCGTTCACAAGGCTGGTCGTTCGAAACCGCACTAAAAGAAGCGCAAAATTTAGGCTATGCTGAGGCAGATCCATATAATGATATTTCAGGACAGGATGCCTTTAAAAAATTAATGATTTTAAGTGCTTTGGCATTTGGAGAACAACCAGACTGGGCTGACGTCGAAGTAGTAGGTATTGATAGTATTTCGGCAGAGCAAGTAAAAGAAGCATGTGAAAAAGGCTTGCGTTACCGCCACGTTGCTGAGGTTGAGAAACTAGCAGATGGTAAAGTGGTCGCAAAGGTTGGCCCGCAATTAGTTGATAAAGAACATCCACTTTATCCAGTTGATGATGTCAATAATGCTGTGGCATTAGATACTAATTATATTGGCACATTGACGCTAGTTGGACCTGGGGCAGGCATGTATCCAACAGCCAGTGTAATGGTTGAGGATTATGCGGAAATTATCGGTAAGCGAGCTGGATTTGTCGTAACAATATAATAGATGCCTATCATTCAACAATGTTCTACTTGTTTGAATGATAGGCATTTTTTAATCCTCATCTTTAACATCGATATCCTCTGGAATAGGTGTATTTCGCCAAATTTCTATTTCCTCTTTAATACGATCTAACTGCTCAAAATAAGTGCTAAATTGCCCGCTATTAATTAGTATTTGGTCACCGTCGTATACTGAACGAATACGGCCCTCGTAAACTAGGCGAAGCACTTGATCCTCTGGCATACCAAGTTCGATGGCTGTTTCTTCAATTGTTTTATACATAAATTTCGCTCCTTTTATTGTTTTTATTATAACCTCCCTTTAATAGAAAGCCTACTATAGGTTAATAAATGAAAGAAAAAGGAAAATGGTAATTGTTTGATTTTGGATAAATCTGTATTATTAATGTTAATGAGTTGAGACGTTTACGGGGGGCAATAATGCTGATTAGTTATTAACATTTTGCAATGTAAAATAAGCTGTCTGAAATGTGCAAGGAAATGGACATTTATTCAAGGTCTTTTTTTCTCATCAATTCGTCTTACAGGTGTAGCTATTGGAATCATTGTCACGTTTAGTAGCTCTCTCCTGTCTTTTGTGATGCTTTAGAAAGGGAACTTTGGAAATCTCGCGGGGAACATCAACTATGTAAACAATGGGGAAGGGGCTATCTGAGGGAACTAGACTAGCCTTTTCAGCAGGTCTTTTCTTTGACATATATAAAGAAATATATGCCCTGTATTGGAGTGGCGACTAGCCGACTTCTTGAGGATTAGCGATGGGGAACGAAACGAAGGCTAAAACGATCACGTCCTGAAAACGTCGAACATCCTTTTGCGAATTCCTTTTCGATTCCGTGGCACTCGCCAAAGTTAAAACCTTAAGAAATTCTTCATTTTTATACTAACTGGTTTTTAAGATTTAAAAGGTACACTATTAATTGAGAGCGAGGTGTATATCATGACGAAATTAACAGTTCTTGTAACAGACGATGATCAAGATATTCGTGATGGTATTGAAATTTATTTAAAGAATGAAGGCTATAATGTCATTAAAGCTGCTGACGGCTTAGAGGCACTCGAAAAATTAGAAAACAATGAAGTACATTTAATTATTTTAGATATTATGATGCCAAATATGGATGGAATTACAGCGACGTTTAAAATTAGAGAAGAGCGCAACATTCCAATTATTATGCTTAGTGCAAAGGCGGAGGATGGCGACAAAATTCATGGCTTGTCTGTAGGCGCTGATGATTACGTCACAAAGCCTTTTCATCCGCTAGAGTTGTTGGCTCGAGTGAAATCTCAGCTGCGACGTTATGTACAACTTGGGACGTACAATGAGGGAGCAGCAAAGGTGGAAATCGACGGACTTGTATTAGATGAAGATGCAAAGGAAGTCATTTTAGAAGGTGAGCCTGTTCGATTAACACCAATCGAATATAAGATTACGGAATTATTAATGAAAAATGTAGGGCGGGTATTTTCGATAAGAGAGATTTATGAGCGTGTGTGGAATGAGGAAGCTTACAATGCAGAAAATATTGTGGCTGTACACATTCGAAAAATACGTGAAAAAATCGAAGCAGATCCGAAAAATCCACGCTATTTAAAGGTGGTGTGGGGCGTTGGCTATAAAATGGAAAAATAAAATAGAGCAGTATGTTACAATTGCAGGGTTTGTAGCAGGGGTTATTGGACTAATTTATTTCGGTGTGTATGCCTACCAAATAGTAACTTCACGCTCTTCGGGGATGTTACAATTACTTGAGAGAATTTTTTAGAGAGGAGTTAAAAGTATGTTAAAAAATTGGAAACCTCTTCTCGTTCTTTTATGTTTAATATGGGCAATTTTCGGTATATTTACGTTCTCTAAGATCGGGTACCAATATATTGGAAAGTCGTATTTTCAATCTGAAAATTTCCAGCATGAACTTGATAATTTTCAGTCAGAATTAGGACCATTAGTGTTGAACATGCCAATAGCTGAGGATTTGAAAAGTAAAATTGTGGTTACACAAAGTGAAATAGAGGAACATCGTAATCGCTATGGAACATTAGGAGAACAGATAGATAGTATTAAAACTCAATATGAAGGGCGTATTCAAGAAGCTGCTAATGTAAATGCAACAGAATTAAAAGCCAAGCTTGAGAAAGAGCGGGATGCAATAATTAAAGATATTACGGGTAATTTCGAGGATGATGAGCATGTCCGTAAAAAAATTCTAGCTCAAAAGGAAGAGCTTGTTGATCAATATATAAAGGCAGCAAATGAAGAAGCAAAGAGTTTTGCGAAAAATTATAATTATTGGTCTTATGAATTAACGAACATTGAAACAGGCAAAACATATCGTTCCGGTGATGTTTCGGATAGTAGTGCGTTTAAAATTAAGTATAACGGGCAACACCCATTAACTGCTTGGAATATAAGTGATAATTTAAGCTACCGGGCTGATAGTTACGTGGATATAGAGGATTTGAAGGAAAGTTCTGATTACACTGGTATCATAACCATTTCAAAAAAATCAGCCCAAGAAGCCGATATCTTGGGAGGATATGACCATTTTACACGCAATCAATACATGTTCTACTTTATATGGCTAACGAGTATTGTGGCAGCTATTTTTGCATGGAAAGGGCGTAAAGAAGTACTGCAGATGGTACAAGGTTTAAAAGAAAAAGAAGCTCTTGCAAAGATGAAAATTGATTACCCAATTGGATTCTTATTAATAAGCGCATTCATATATATTATAGCATCTGAAATTGCTTTTGAGTCGATTGAGTTTGTTCCGTATCAATCTAACTATGTACATTACTTAATTAGTTTGTTGTTTAAAATAGGTGCCTTAATCATTATTGCAATGCTGTTCTTTGTACAGCTTATTTGGTTGTATGATCGAGTGAATACAACACAGAAATTAAAAGAAGACTTAAAAGCTAGTTATTTATGGTCACTTGGCGGATCAATCACAGATTTATTTATAAATCGTTCCATAGCATTACATTCCGTTGTTATGATTGGGGCAGCGTTTTTCGGTGGTGGCAGCCTTGTTGCTACAATGGCAGCAGGTGGCGGATTCCCCTTTTTAATGTTGGTCATTTGCGCAATGATCGGTATACCAGCCATGATTCTCTTCCTTTCTAGAATGGGCTATTTAAACCGAATTATGAAGGACACGAAGGATATGGCAGAAGGACGTTTAAATCGCGATGTCAAGGTAATGGGCAAATCACCACTCGCTGGGCATGCAGAAAATCTTAATCATTTAAGGGAAGGCGTACGCACGTCTATGCATGAACAGGCAAAAAGTGAGCGTTTAAAAACAGAGCTTATTACGAATGTTAGTCACGACTTACGCACGCCGTTAACATCTATTATTACGTATACAGATTTATTGAAAAATCCTGATGTTACAGAGGAAGAGCGTAAGCAATACATTCATATCCTTGATAAAAAATCAGAACGTCTAAAATTACTGATTGAGGACCTTTTTGAAGTGTCTAAAATGGCGAGTGGGAATATGGAGCTTCATCGCACTCGAGTTGATTTAACCCAGCTTATACAGCAGGCGGTAGGGGAGCATGAGGAAGATTTAGCACAGGCGCATTTAGATTTACGCATGACAAAACCACATGAGCCAATCTACGCATATGTGGATGGACAAAAATGGTGGAGATTAATCGATAATTTAATCGTTAATGTGTTGAAATATGCATTAGAAGGCACACGTGTTTATGTAACATTGAAACGGACGGCAGAAGGTGATGCTGAATTCACTGTGAAGAATGTTGCAAAATATGAAATTAGCGAGAATGCTGATGAGTTATTTGAACGCTTTAAGAGAGCTGATGCATCACGCCATACAGAGGGCTCAGGGCTAGGCTTAGCCATAGCACAATCCATTGTAGATTTGCATGGTGCTCGTATGAGTATAGAGGTAGATGGAGATTTATTTAAAGTAATTGTTCGAATCCCAACAGCATAGACAAAAACAGCGGCAAACATTTTGCCGCTGTTTTTTGTTATGGCGCGGTTATCCGTGGATAAGACGTTCAATCCGCGATTGCCGGTTCAATCCGCGATTGCCGGTTCAATCCGTCGGTTAGGCTATAACATCCGTCATAACAGTACTTTCAATCGTCGCATAGGTTTTAATCCGTCGTTATGGCACTTGAATCCGTCGGTTAGGCTATAACATCCGTCATAACAGTACTTTCATCCGTCGCATAGGTTTTAATCCGTCGTTATGGCACTTTTATCCGTCGATACGGCACTATCATCCGTCGCATAGGCTATAACATCCGTTGTTAAGGCACTTACATCCGTCACTTCAACGCCTCGTTTCGCCGAAGGATACTTATAGTCCTAAATTCTTGGCAATAATCACTTTCATGACTTCGTTAGTACCTGCATAAATGGACATGACAGGAATATCTCGATATCTTCTAGCAATCTTGTATTCCTCCATATAACCGTAGCCACCATGTAACTGCATGCACTGGATAGCAAGCTCGCGTGCATTTTCCGTTATCCAGTATTTTGCCATCGAAACTTTTGTCACAACATCATTTCCTGCGATATGTTCCTCTATTAAAGATTCTAAAAATGATTTGCCTAGTTCAATTTTTGTTGCCATTTCAGCTATTTTAAATTGTGTATTTTGGAAGTCACTAATTGGTTTCCCGAAAGCTTTGCGTGATTTTACATAATCAATTGTTAAGGCCAGCATGTCCTCAGCAGCCGTTTGCGCAGCGATGGCTACTGCTAGACGCTCTTGTTGTAGCTTTTCCATCATATAGATAAAGCCTTTACCTTCTTCGCCAAGGAGATTTTCAACAGGTACGCGACAATCCTCAAAAAAGAGCTCTGCTGTGTCCTGCGCGTGCATGCCAACTTTTTCGAGTTTGCGACCTTTCGTGAAGCCCGGCGTCCCGTCCTCGATGACAAGGAGGCTAATACCGCAATGTTTTTTTTCGGCCTGAGGATTTGTTTTTACAGCAACGACTACTAAATTTGTATGAATACCATTTGTAATAAATGTTTTTTGCCCGTTGACGATATAGTGATCGCCATCACGAATAGCAGTTGTTTGAATGTTTGCCAAATCCGAACCTGTACCTGGCTCTGTCATAGCAATGGCAGTAATATTTTCGCCTGTAACGCATTTTGGTAGCCAGCGTGATTTTTGCTCATTTGAGCCGTATGCTTCAATATAAGGAACGACAATATCGTTATGCAGACCAACGCCAATAAGGCTCGAACCTACACGCTCAAGCTCTTCTTGAATAATAACGCCAAAACTAAAATCTAGTCCGAGACCGCCGTATTGTTCTTCTACTTGAGGGCATAGATAACCCATTTCTCCAAGCTTACGCCAAAACTCAAGTGGAATAAGATGATCTTTCTCCCATTGTGAATAATATGGTTCAGCTTCTTCTGCTAAAAACTTACGTAAGGTTTTACGAAATAACTCATGCTCTGTTGATTCAAATTTATATTTTGCCATGAACAACACCCCTTTTTTCTCCCGTATATGCAAATTTTTTCTTGCAATTACAATGTTACTTAAAAATTCAGAAAAATTAAAGTGTATTATTCATAGGTGCTTTCTTAGGTCTCATTGTAAACCAGAAGAGAGTCTAGATTACGATATTGTCACCTTTCTAATTAAATTGTCATGTAAATCATACGATTAAATGACAAGAAAAATGTACAATATAATGAGCACATTGGTTGCCCTTACATACTTTCAATAGGAAATACTTAATGCAAATTTAAAAATTAAGTATAATGCTATAATCAACTAAGACTATATGAAAGTAGGGAACTGAAATGCCTAAAGTAATCGGTGGAATTCTATTAATAAGTATATATAGTGCGTTAACTTTTTACTTAGGATGGGGATTGAGACAGTGGCTTGTGGCAATGGGATGGTTCCGCTTCCCAATTTTATATTGGGTAGTACTGTATATCATTGCGTTTAGTATTGTTATTAGTAGATTGCATGAGTCCTTACGAGTCTTTTCAATAATCCATAATTACTGGATGTTTATTTTTGAATACGGATTAATGCTTTGCTTGTTAGCACACTTGATTATTTGGTTAAGCCCCTTTAAAAGTGTACAGATCATTGGAAGTATAGCTATTGCTATATTTTTTGTACTAAGTATTGTAGGCACTTATTTAGCATATTCACCTGTTGTCCGTCATTTAGAAATAACGATGGATAAAAAGAGTAGTGAGCTAGATTCGATGAGAGTTGTAGTTGCTTCAGATTTTCATTTAGGGGTTCTCTCAAATAAAAGACATTTACAACGCTTTGTTACTTTATCGAATGAAGCACAACCGGACATCGTCTTTTTAGCTGGGGATATTGTGGATGACGATCCTAAATGGTTTGCTAAAGATGGAATGGCAGATGTGATGAAGCAATTAACATCGACATATGGAGTGTACGGTGTACTAGGCAATCACGAATACTATGGCAAGAAAATCCCTGAATTTATTAAAGAGATGGAAAATGCTAATGTAAAAGTTTTGTGTGATGAAACTATTAGAATCGATAATGTGATAGTATTAACGGGGCAAGAGGATATTACAAATAAGGATAGAAAGCAACTAGATGCATTGAAGACAGCAGATGATTTGCCTTGGTTTGTTATGAATCATACCCCAAATGATTTAATTACACCTGCAAAAATGGGCGTAGACTTCCATATGTCAGGGCATACACATAAAGGTCAACTATGGCCTAATCAGTATATAACGGCTCGTGTATTTGAACTTGATTATGGTTATAAGATAAAAGAAAAAATGCATACACTTGTTTCATCAGGCTTTGGCTTTTGGGGTCCGCCAATGCGAATAGGCAGCCGTTCCGAGTTATGGGTTGTAGATATAAATTTCCGTTAGTTGGTAAATTGCAATCTCTGTATTATGGTGATTTTGGTCCGTCATCTGAAGACGTTTTGAAATAAATGACATGTGAATAAGTAGATTGGAGGCTAGGGACTCCTTGGGGACTAGCTTCACAGATGGTTTTCTGTGAGAAAGCGCCCGGCCGGAACGGAAATCAACCCCATGTTATGGTGATAAGGCAGTCTACTCATAACTGAATGTTATAGTCATAGTATATGAAAAAGTGTATTTTATAATATGTTGGTATTTAATTTATAAAAGGTAAGGTGAAAACGTGGATATCATTGAATTATTAAAGGCGCTTATTTTGGGCTTTGTCGAGGGAATGACAGAGTTTGCGCCAGTGTCGTCGACAGGTCATATGATTATTGTTGACGATATGTGGCTAAAGACAGAGGAGTTTTTAGGGATGTATCCCGCTAATACGTTTAAAATTGTTGTACAGCTCGGCTCCATTTTAGCCGTAGTCGTTGTTATGTGGAAGCGAATGTTAAATTTAGTGGGACTTTATAAAATTGATGGCCAATCGAAATCTGTGAAAGGTCACTTCAACTTACTACATGTGATTGTAGGTATGTTGCCAGCAGTTATATTAGGTTTTGCGTTCAAAGATTTTATCGATGATCATTTATTTAAAGTAGAGCATGTTATTTATGCTTTAGTAGCTGGAGCACTTTTAATGATTGCTGCCGATAAATTAGCTCCGAAAAGACCAAGAGTCGATTCTTTAGATAAAATTTCTTATGGTTTAGCTTTTAAAGTAGGGTTAGTACAATGTTTATCACTTTGGCCAGGATTCTCCCGTTCAGGGGCAACAATATCTGGTGGTGTACTATTTGGCATGAGTCACCGTGTGGCGGCAGATTTTACTTTTATTATGGCAGTACCAATTATGGCGGGTGCTAGTTTAGTATCTGTACTGAAAAACTGGGATACGCTATCTATGGATTATTTTGGATTCTATGTAGTAGGCTTCATTAGCTCATTTATCTTCGCATTACTATCAATTAAATTCTTCTTAGCACTTATTTCAAAAGTGAAATTAATGCCATTTGCTATTTATCGTATAGTACTAGCTGCTGTACTAGCTGTTATTATCTTTATGTAAATAATAAAGTCACTCTTCTATTAAGAATGAGTGGCTTTTTTTAATTTCTTTCAGTGGGTTACAAATTTTACCTGTTGCTACGTTTTCGGCACAAAAAGAGGAGCTAAGCCTACGAACGCCACGTTCTGTGGATAAACGAATGACCGACATTGTGTTGACCCTCTAAGTACTAAGCAGATTCCGGACTGCGTGAAAGCGGCAAATGTTTTCTGCGCGAAAGCGAAGCGACAGCGGCAAATGTTTTCTGCGCGAAAGCGAAGCGACAGCGGCAATTAGGCCGAGGCATAAATGATTAAATTAAGAAGAAATACATGGTTAATAAGTATTGTTCGAGAGTAGTATGATAGATTATCGCGTATTGAAAACAGATATTTTTTCCCTATATATTGTCATTACAGTTGTAAAGAACTTATAATTGAATTCAGAGAGTTTTTTGTTTTCTGATTATATTTAGTAGAATAGACATACAGCGGGGTGGGAGAATTGTTTCAAATTGGAAATAAGTCTAAGAAGAATACAATTGAGATGACTGATGAATCAAGTATAGGGGTTATTATTCAAGATCAGGAACGTTTACTACAGTTAAATCTAGTAAATTTAACTAGAGAGGATTTACAGTTAATTAGAAGTTTAAAACCGTATATTGAACGAAATGTTGAAGAGGTAGTGGCAGCATTTTATCATGCGATTGAGAGTGTGCCAACATTACGTGAGATGATTGAAAAGTATAGTTCTAGTGAGAAGTTACGCCAAACATTAAGCCATCATATTATAGAAATGTTCGAAGGGCGTATAGACGATGCATTTTTGAAGAAGAGAAGGCAAGTAGCAAAAATGCATGTGAAGATTAACTTGTATCCTAAGTGGTATTTAGCAGCCTTTCAAAATCTTGAAAAATTTTTAAGACAGATTGTTTATAAGCTTCAATTAACGAGGGATGAAGAAGAAAAGTTTTGTGAGGCAGTTAGTAAAATGTGTAATTTTGAACAACAAATTGTCCTAGAGGAATATGATAATTATGCTAATATATTAATTGAGAAGCAACAGCATAGTGTTCGAGAGCATGTTAAGGAAATTATAGGTGGGATATCTACGCAGCTAGAGACCCAATCTCATAGTACCAATGAAACAGTGACAGAACTCGTTTATAACACCAAGGAAGTGAATGAATACTTGAAGGAAAGTATCGATGAGGCAAAAACAATGCAAGAGGTATCGTCTGAAGGTTATTCTAAAATAATATTAATTAATGAGCAAACAGGGAAAATTCATCATAAGACAGTTGAAATGTCGGGTATGGTGGAGCAATTAGATGATTCTTCCTCCAAAATTAATGCTGTTATTGAAATAGTAAAAAATATTTCTGGTCAAACAAATTTACTTGCGTTAAATTCGGCTATTGAGGCTGCACGTGCAGGAGAGCACGGAAAAGGCTTTGCTGTCGTAGCGAGCGAAGTTCGTAAGCTTGCAGATCAGACCAAAACGTCGGTTGAACAAATTGCGGATCTCATAACTATGTCTAATGGGATTACCCAACAAGTTGTTCAAGCAATTCATGAGATTCAAGAGATGGTGAACAATAGTATTGAGCAAAATGAGGAATCTTTAAAAGCATTCGACGCAATATCTAGCTCAGTAAACGGTTCTATCTCAAACTTCCAAAACGTCGGACTAAAAATATCGGAACTGGCGGAAATTATAGAAACGATTGGAGAATCTTCCGAGGAATTAAAACAAGTTGCCAATCGATTAGATACAACAATTAAAGATTTCTAACGACTATGCATAAAGCCCGTGCATAGTTTTTTATTAATTATCATAGTAAGGGGGTGTTCTTCCGTTCCGGCTAGGCGCTTTGCTTTCGCTACAGAAAAAACATTTGTTGCTGCTGCTACGTTAGCACTACGCTAAAGCTTCCAGGAGGCGTCCGATGAGCCGCTTCACTCCACTTATTTGCATGGCATACGCTTTAACAAAATGTCATCTCATTTTTGAAATTTATCGAAACACTTTTATGTTTTATCATCCAACTTTTGAAATTTATCGGTAAATTTTCGCGTTTTATCACCTAACTTTTAAATTTTATCGACATACACCTTCTAAAGAAGATTCACACACAAATTTATGTGAATCTTTTTACTTTATTCTGTCGCCCAGTCGGAACGGAAATCAATCACACGTTATGCCAATTTATTATTATTTTTTATAAATAGGACAAAATCGCCTTTCTGAAGTTTGAAGAGTGCCACGTAAAGATAAGAAATTCCTAGAAAATGAGCGTTCTAAGTGTTACGCTATAGGCGAATTGAATTGAGGGGTGTTCGGAATATGAAAAAGAAGTTATTTATTACACGAAAGTTCCCAGCGCATATAGTTGAACCGTTGCAAGAGTATTATGATATCGAACAATGGGAGGAGGAGGAAATCGTTATACCACGGGAACAGCTATTGGCAGCTGTTGCAGATTGTGAAGTATTGTGGGTAACGCTTGCTGACCAAGTCGATGAAGAGTTATTATTACACGCACCCAAACTAAAACTCGTGACTAATTTAGCTGTTGGATACAATAACATTGATGTCAAAGCTTTGCGTAAGCGCGGAATAATGGCAACTAATACTCCAGGAGTTTTAACAAATACGACTGCAGATTTAGTATGGGGATTATTGCTTGCTACTGCTCGAAGAATTCCAGAAAGTGAACGATATTTGCGTGAGGGTAAATGGAAAAGCTGGTATCCGATGCAATTAGTAGGTAAAGATGTTTCAGGATCCACTATAGGAATTATTGGTATGGGACGTATTGGCCAAGCTGTTGCAAGACGAGCAAAAGGTTTTGATATGAAAATTTTATACAACAATCGTAGACGTCGCCATGAGGTAGAAGAAATGTATGGCTTTCAATATGTATCATTGGAGGATCTTTTAAAACAATCGGATTTTGTTGTGATTATGACACCTTTTAATAATGACACAGTAGGACTTATAGGAGCAAAGGAACTAGCTTTGATGAAGGAAGACGCAGTATTAATTAACGCATCACGTGGTGGCATTATCGATGAGAACGCACTTTATGATACGTTAAAAAACGGTAAGCTATGGGCTGCAGGGCTAGATGTCTTTGAACAAGAGCCAATTGCATTGGACCATCCATTGTTGACGCTTCCTAATGTTGTTGCACTTCCACATATCGGGAGTGCCTCGCTGCAAACTAGAACGGCTATGCTGATGCTGAACGTTAAAGAGCTTACTGCATATGGGCAGGGTAAGGCTGTAACGAATCGAATAGATTGATGACACTGAAGGTAACAGAAGTAGGGGTCCTTTCGTAGTAAAGCGGTACAGATTTAATGTGAATAAATGGTGTAAGTCAACTGTAATTATAAGAGAAGGAGCACATCGTGATTAGATGTGCTCCTTTAACTAATTTCAGCTATACCTGTTGCTACGTTAGCATTACGCTTTGGCATAAAAAGCAGTTGTTGGACAAAAGCCGATTCCGGACGCATTGTTTAGCTGTAGCGACAGCTATAATTATGCTGAGGCATAATCGATTAAATAGCGTCCACTATTTATTAAACATATCAAATAAACCGCCAATGCCGCCTTCACCTCTAGATTGACCGCCACCGCCTTGAGAAATTGGTGCTGCAGCGAAGACACGGCTTGCTAAACGGCTAAATGGTAATGATTGAATCCATACTTTACCTGGACCCTTTAAAGTAGCGAAGAAGATACCTTCACCACCAAATAATGCAGTTTTTACGCCCTTGACCATTTCGATATCGTAATCTACATCAGATGTCATAGCAACTAAACAGCCTGTATCAACACGTAATACTTCACCAGGTGCTAGAGTCTTTTCGTGAATAGTGCCACCTGCATGTACAAAAGCCATGCCGTCACCTTCAAGCTTTTGCATAATGAAGCCTTCACCACCAAAGAAGCCAACACCGATTTTTTTCTGGAATTCAACGCCGATTGAAACTCCTTTTGCAGCAGCTAAAAAGGCATCTTTTTGACAAATAATCTTGCCGTTCAATTGGCTTAAATCCATTGGAATAATCTTACCAGGGTATGGAGAAGCAAAATACACATGGCGTTTACCTGAACCAACGTTCGTAAATGTCGTCATGAATAAACTTTCACCTGTAATTAGACGTTTTCCAGCTCCAAATAATTTACCCATAAGTCCACTTTCTTGGCTTCCTGTTGAACCATCGCCAAAGATCGTTTCCATATGGATGGAATCATCCATCATCATTAAAGCTCCAGCTTCAGCTACCACTGTTTCTTGAGGGTCAAGCTCAACTTGCACGTATTGCATATCGTCGCCATATAATTTGTAGTCAATTTCGTGATTATTCATAAAGGATTCCTCCAAAAAATAATTTTGTTATTATATACGATTATAAGTTGTATTAGTTTCATCGTATAATTAAATATTTTAGAAAAAAAGGGAATAAGCTAGTAAATGTCGAATATAAAACACTAGAATGAGTATTTTCTATTTTTGTTTAGCTGGAATTTGTGATTGTTTTAACTTCTTTCAGCGAATGGCAAACATCCCGCTGAAAGAAGTTAAAACCTCCGTACGCAATTATGCCGAGGCATAATTGCTCACAAAAGACTTTCATCTGTAACTAACATCAATGGTTCAGCTAACGAAAATAAAGCCTCTGACGATTGTCACCGATGTTATTGATGTAAAAGCACGCTCTTTAAACCTCTATATATTAAAAATTCGGAATTTTGACACACTTGATTTTATATACTATAGAGTGATAGATGGTATCTGTTTGAAAGCAATGCAATTGGTAACATTGAGTCAGAGGCACAATAGATAGTTCAGGGGGTGTATGTAGTGGAAATTAAAAACTATATCGGCGGTGAATGGGTAACAAATTCACATTTACAAAGTATAGTAGTGACCAACCCTGCTAATGGGGAGCAGCTAGCTACAATACCGTTATCTACTGCAAGTGAGGTAGATGAAGCGGTAGCGGTTGCAAAAATTGCGCAAAAAAGCTGGGCATTAGTACCTGCACCTAAACGTGCTGACTATTTATATGCCATCGGTCAAAAAATGAAAGAGAAGAAGGAGCATTTGGCGACCGTTTTAACAAAAGAAATGGGGAAGGTTATTGAAGAAGCTAGGGGTGAAGTACAGGAAGGAATAGACATGGCTTACTATATGGCTGGTGAAGGGCGACGGTTATTTGGGGAGACAACACCGTCAGAGCTAGCTAATAAATTTGCCATGAGTGTACGGGCACCTATTGGCGTTGTAGGTTTAATAACTCCGTGGAATTTCCCTGTAGCGATTGCGACTTGGAAGTCATTCCCTGCAATAGTTGCTGGCAATACGTTCATTTGGAAGCCGTCAAATGAGACGCCAATGATGGCGTATGAGATGGGCAAAATTTTTGAAGAAGTTGGCTTACCAGGCGGAGTGGCAAATATCGTCTTTGGTACGGGGCCAACAGTTGGAACAGCATTGATTGAACATCCAGATGTTAAGGTCATTTCATTTACCGGCTCTACAACAACAGGTAGTAAAGTAGCAGAGTTAGGTGGTAAACACCTGAAGAAGATTTCATTAGAGATGGGTGGAAAAAATGCAGTCATAGTTATGGATGATGCTGATTTACAGCTAGCTACTGAAGGTATCTTATGGAGTGCATTTGGCACTGCCGGTCAAAGATGTACGGCATGTAGTCGCGTGATCGTGCATAAAGATGTAAGAGAGGAACTAGAAAAACGTCTATTAGACGAAATGAAAAAGCTAACAATTGGGGACGGCCTGGATGAAGGTGTGAAGATTGGACCTGTGATTAACAAAGCCGCATTGGAAAAGATTAATCACTATGTGCAAATCGGCAAAAAAGAAGGGGCGACGTCGTTAGCTGGAGGTAGAATTTTATCTGAGCCTCCTTACGATAAAGGGTTTTATTATGAGCCTACACTATTTACCAACGTGAAACCTGACATGATTATTGCACAGGAAGAAATCTTTGGTCCGGTCGTTTCTTTAATTGAAGTAGCAAGTTTGGATGAAGCAATCGAAGTAAACAATAGCGTAAAATTTGGCTTATCCAGTTCAATTTTCTCACAAGATGTGAATACGATTTTCCGCGCGCAACGAGATTTAGATACAGGTATTGTTTATGTGAATGCTGGCACAACAGGTGCTGAAATCCATTTGCCATTCGGCGGCACAAAAGGTACGGGGAACGGTCACCGTGACTCGGGTGTAGCTGCTTTAGATGTCTATACAGAATGGAAAAGTATTTATGTAGACTATAGCGGTAAATTACAAAGAGCACAAATCGATACAGAATAACAGATCAATGAAAGGGGATGTTCTTGATGAAAGTTGTTGTATTAGGTGCAGGTTTAATGGGGAAAGAGGTAGCTCGTGATTTAATAAAAAATAGCAAAGTGGAGCGTGTATTTTTAGGGGATATAGACGTGAAAATAGCGCAGAACTTTGTGGACACTTTAAATACAGATAAGATTGAAGTTGTAGAGCTTCATGCTGAGCGCGATGACTCGTTATTGGAAGTTATCTCAAAAGGCAATGTAGTTGTTAATGCATTGTTCTATTCCTTTAATGAGCGTGTTGCAAGAGCAGCGATCGCAGCTGGTGTCCATTCCGTGGATTTAGGTGGTCATATTGGCGGTGTAACAGAAAAAATATTAGATCTCGACGAAGAGGCAAAAGCAAAAGGTGTAACCATTATTCCAGACTTGGGTGTTGCTCCAGGTATGGTCAACATTTTAGCGGGTTACGGTGCTTCGAAATTAGATGAGGTAGAATCTATTAAACTATTTGTAGGCGGTATTCCAACAGAGCCGAAGCCACCTCTTCACTATACACGTGTATTTTCCCTAGATGGTGTCTTTGATCATTATACAGAGCCGTCAAAAATGATTCAAAAAGGTAAACTTCAAGAAGTTCCGTCATTATCAGGTGTTGAACCTATTTATTTCAAAGATTTTGGTGTGCTTGAGGCTTTTTATACATCTGGCGGTATATCGACATTGTATAAGACATTCCCGAATGTCCAAACACTAGAATATAAAACAATCCGTTATAAAGGACATGCAGAGAAGTTTAAGTTATTAGCAGATTTAGGATTCCTCGATGCTAGTAATAAGGTAGAGGTAGAAGATCAAGAAGTTTCTGTGCGTCCAGTTGTTCGTGAGGCACTTAAAAAGAAACTCGAGCTTGGTACAAAACCTGATGCAGTGCTACTACGCGTAATTGTAGCAGGTGAAAAAGCGCAACAACAAGTGACTTATGAGTTCGAAATGGTTGTGTGTAAAGATATGACCATTAATGAAACGGCCATGGCTCGTGCAACAGCAAATACAATTTCTGTCGTTGCTCAAATGATTGGGGAAAATAAAATTACTGAGCGCGGTGTATTTGCACCTGAATCAATTGTACCGGGAGACATTTATATTAAAGAGATGGCAAAACGTGGTGTTGTCATTAAGGAGACATCTCATATATCAGCAATGATTGTGAAATGGTAGGTGCTTGGTCATGAATTTTGAATTTACCACTGAGCAAGAAATGCTACGTAAAACAGTGCGGCAGTTTGTGGATGCTGAGATTATGCCACATATTGCGAAGTGGGATGCTGAGGGTGGCTTCAATCCGAAAATTTGGTCAAGACTTGCTGAGCTAGGTTTAATGGGTGTTTGTGTACCAGAACAATACGGTGGTAGTGGGATGGATTACAATGCACTCGCCATCGTTTGTGAAGAGCTTGAACGTGGCGATACAGCGTTTCGTACAGCTGTTTCAGTTCATACAGGTTTAAATAGCATGACGTTAATGCAATGGGGAACAGAGGCTCAAAAACAGCAATATCTTGTTCCGCAGGCAAAGGGAGTTCGGATTGGGGCATTTGGTTTAACAGAGCCTGGAGCAGGGTCAGATGTAGCTGCAATGTCTACCACCGCAGTAAGGGATGGAGATTTTTACGTGTTAAATGGACAGAAAACATGGATTTCCTTATGTGATTTAGCTGACCATTTTATCGTTTTTGCCTACACTGATAAATCGAAAAAGCATCATGGCATTAGCGCATTTATCGTAGAGCGTTCGATGACGGGCTTTACATCGAAGGCCATTAAAGGTAAATACGGTATTCGTGCTGGTAATACGGGCGAGCTCTTTTTCGAAAATCTACGTATACCTGTAAAGAATCGCCTTGGAGAAGAGGGAGAAGGCTTTAAAATTGCCATGTCTGCGCTAGATAATGGTCGTTTTACAGTAGCTGCAGGTGCTGTCGGTCTTATTCAAGCATGTCTTGAGGCGAGTGTGAAATACTGTCATGAACGCGAAACATTTGGTAAGCCTATTGGCGAGCATCAGCTAGTAGGGCAAATGATTGCTAAAATGGAAGCGGGCTATCAAATGAGCCGCTTACTTGTATATCGTGTTGGAGAGTTGAAAAACAAAGGTTTACGTAATACGCGGGAGACATCATTAGCAAAATGGCAGGCTTGTGATTTTGCGAATAAAGCTGCGGATGATGCTGTCCAAATTCATGGAGCATATGGTTATTCGGATGAATATCCAGTCGCTCGTTATTTACGTAACTCGAAAGCACCAGTTATTTATGAAGGCACGCGGGAGATTCATACGATTATGCAGGCTGACTATGTATTAGGAAAACGTCAAGATAAATCATTGGCAAAAATGCTACCAAAATGGCCATTTAAAGAATAGTCGTTTTATGATGACTTTTTATGAATGGATCTAAAGTTAATTAGACTTCTTGGAATATTCTAAGTGAAATTTTTTAAAGAAAAAGCCGATTTCCTAAACGTTAAGGGGATAATCGGTTTTTTCTTTAGTGACCGTAGAGAGAAAATGATTAGTTAGGGATCCGAATTTCGGATTCTTTTTTATGTTAAAGAATGGAATTATGGTCTAATTGTGTCTTAGCGTTCAAATTATACAAGAAAATATTACTAAAAATAACATTTTATATTGCCTTATTCACATAATATGTTATTTTTAGATGGGCAATATAGTTCCAAATAATCAACGTATTACGGATTTGCAAAGGTAGTACTATAGGAGGATTTGTTATGAAGAAATTAAAACTCAATCAAGTGTTAATTGGAGTAAGTACAATGGCACTGTCGTTCGGAGCGTTACAAGCAGAAGCATCGGCAGCAGAAAAAACGCCTTATAATGTATTACAAATGAAGCCTGTGGGCATATATACGGCGAAAGATGAAATCGCACATTCTACAACGGCTGATGAAACATTATCATTTGAAAAACGTTTGGAAATGGGAGATTTTTCGGAACAACCAGCTCCAACTATAAAGCTTGCTGAAACGAAGCAATTGCAGGATAAGTATTCGATGGAAGAGCTTACTAGAATGAGCGATAGTGAGCTAATTGATACGCTAGGAAATATCCGTTGGTATCAAATTACAGACCTATTCCAATTCAATAATGAAACAAAAGCTTTTTATCAAAATAAAGAACGTATGCAAGTTATTATTGATGAATTAGGGAAAAGAGGAAGTTCTTTTACGAAAGATGATTCAAAGGGTATAGAAACATTTGTTGAGCTATTGCGCTCTGCTTTCTATTTAGGATTTTATAATAAGGAACTAAGTTATTTAAACGAGAGAAGTTTCCAAGATCTATGTTTACCAGCGTTAAAGGAAATGGCTAAAAATCCGAACTTTAAACTTGGTACAGATGAGCAAGATAAAGTGGTATCTGCCTATGGGAAATTAATCGGCAATGCTTCAAGTGATGCAGAAACAGTTCAGTATGCTGCGAAGATTTTAAAACAGTATAACGAAAATCTCTCTACATATGAAAGCGATTCTTTAAAAGGGCAAGCAATCTATGATTTAATACATGGCATTGATTATGACTTGCAGTCGTACTTGCATCAGACAGGTAAAGAAGCGAATACGACGATGTGGTATGGAAAGATTGATAGTTTCATCAATGAAGTGAATAACATTGCTCTTATACATAATGTAACGAATAACAATAGTTGGTTAATCAATAATGGCATTTATTATGCAGGGCGTTTAGGAGGATTCCATAGTAATCCAAATATAGGTTTAGAAGTTGTTACACAAGCAATGCAAATGTATCCCTATTTAAGTGAAGCTTATTTTGTAGCAGTAGAACAACTTACTACAAATTATGATGGAAAAGACTATAGTGGTAATGCAGTAGATTTAGAGAAAATGCGTGAAGAGGGCAAGAAGCAGTATTTACCGAAAACATATACATTTGATAATGGCTCGATTGTCTTTAAAACGGGAGCTAACGTAACAGAAGACAAAATTCAAAGATTATACTGGGCTGCAAAAGAAGTAAAAGCACAATATCACCGTGTAATTGGCAATGATAAAGCATTAGAGCCAGGTAATGCTGACGATGTATTAACAGTTGTCATTTATGACTCTCCAGATCAATATCGATTAAATCGTCAATTGTATGGCTATGAAACAAATAATGGTGGTATTTATATTGAAGAGAAGGGAACGTTCTTTACATATGAACGTACGCCGGAGCAAAGTATTTATAGTTTAGAAGAGTTGTTCCGCCATGAATTCACACATTATTTACAAGGAAGATACGAGGTTCCTGGTTTATTCGGAACAGGAGATATGTATCAAAATGAACGACTAACATGGTTCCAGGAAGGAAATGCGGAATTCTTTGCAGGATCAACACGTACAAATGATATAGTTCCACGTAATAGTATTATTAGTGGCTTATCATATGAACCATCACAACGCTACACTGCTGAACAAACAATGTTTGCAAAATATGGATCATGGGATTTTTATAATTATTCATTTGCACTGCAGTCTTATATGTATAATCATCAATTTGACACATTTGTTAAGATTCAAGATTTAATTCGTGCGAATGATGTGAAAAATTATGATAAGTATCGTGACGTATTAAGTAAAGATCCACAACTGAATGCGGAATACCAAGCGTATATGCAGCAATTGATTGATAATCAAGAAAAGTACGTGGTGCCACAAGTATCAGAAGATTATTTAATGAAACATGACCCAAAAGCGTTAAATGAAGTAGTACAAGAAATTGCAGATGTTGCTAACGTAAAAGATGCGAAAATTACAAAACATAAGTCTGAATTTTTTAATACATTTACAGTCGAAGGTACGTATGTGGGTAGTGCAACAAAGGGTGAATCTAAAGACTGGAAAACGATGAGTGAACAAGTGAACCAAGTACTAGATCAACTGTCGCAAAAAGAGTGGAGCGGCTATAAAACAGTGACAGCGTATTTTGTAAACTACCGTGTGAATGCAGCAAACCAATTTGAATATGATATTGTTTTCCACGGCATTGCGACAGATGAAGGAGATCATCAAGCGCCTATAGTAAAGATAAATGGTCCATATGCTGGAGTCGAAAATGAAAAAATCCAGTTCAAGAGTGATGGTTCAAAAGATAACGATGGAGAAATCGTTTCTTATCTTTGGGATTTTGGTGATGGAAAAACAAGTGAAGAGGCAAACCCTACTCATGTATACGAAAAAGATGGAACATACAATGTGACATTAACGGTGAAAAATGATAAGGGAATAGAAAGTAAAGATCGTACAATTGTATCTGTACGAAAAGGCGTACAAACAGAGAAACCTCATCCAGAAGAAGCGAAGATCATTCCATTTAATACGCCTCTAAAAGGTGATTTGGTTGGTGATGATGATACGGATGTATACACATTCGATGTTACAGCTGCAGAAGATATCGATATTTCTGTCTTAAATGAAAATCAAATTAGCATGACATGGGTGCTTTATCATGAGTCTGATAAGCAAAATTATGTAGCGTATGGGCAGGAAGATGGAAATAGTATAAAAGGTAAACTTCATGCGGAACCAGGAAAGTATCATCTATATATTTATAAAGTTGATAATGAAAACGGGACATATACAGTAAATGTACAAAATAGTGGACAAAAAACAGAGCAAGAACCAAATAATCGTCCGGAAGAAGCGAATATGATTCCATTTAATAAGTCTTTAAAAGGTAGCTTGATGGATGATGATCATACGGATGTATACACATTCGATGTTACGTCTCCAAAAGAAATCGATATTTCTGTCCTGAATGAAAATCAAATTGGCATGACATGGGTGCTTTGTCATGAGTCTGATATGCGAAATTACGTAGCATATGGACAGGAAGATGGCAATACTATAAAAGGTAAATATAATGCGAAACCAGGCAAATATTATTTATACATTTATAAATTTGATAATGAAAACGGGACATATACAGTAAATGTACAATAATTATATTTTTAAGAAATAAGTTTTAGTTTCAATAGTAGAGGCTGATCTGATCTCTATTTAAAAGAACAGCAGCTAACGTAGAATACATTAGCTGCTGCTCGTAATTAAGACGAGAGGGATTCACTTCCTCTCGTTTTTTTATATTCTTTGAAAACCCCCTGCTGTGCAGGGGGTTCCGGAAAGCTTTTAGCTATGGACAATAAAAAAACTCCAAACGTACAATCAAGTCAGGTCTGGTCAACCGGCTTCGTACGAAAGGAGTCTT
>Ga0209784_100107_pt1 | contig 95294 bp, 87 predicted proteins | sample AraplaCvi_mLB_r2_2_FD_184284 | JGI IMG/M metagenome (GOLD analysis project Ga0209784, IMG submission 184284) | Arabidopsis root microbial communities from North Carolina, USA - plate scrape CL_Cvi_mLB_r2 (SPAdes) (version 2) | ecosystem: Host-associated > Plants > Roots > Endosphere | place: USA...
CACGCCGTAGCCGTCCCAGGCTACTTCCAGACTTCCTTGATCCGCCACGACCTTCGTGCCAAGCCGGTCATAGGATAACTCCCAGGCTACGGTCAGCTTCTGCCCGTGATATTGATCCGAATAACTGGAACGCAGCAGCGGTATGGTCTTCTCAGCCCCTTGGTCCAGCGTCTGGCAAGGCGGTGCGTCGATCACGATAAAGTCCGGCGTGTGCAGATCGGCGATTGTCATGCCCGGCACAAAATCCTCGTACCCGAATTTTTTGTCCGTCCCATCCAGCCGATAATAGCCGTTGAACTCGTTCGTGACATCGCGGAATTCCGTGAACACGAAGCCGCACAGCTTATCATGGCGGCGGAATTCGTTCAGCATGTAACGATAGTGCCACGCGAGATCGCTGTCCCCGGCTCCCCCGTCGATTCCCCACACATTTCCGCATTCGCTGTTCATGAGCGGAGCATCGCCTTGCTGGTTGCCGCCGATGTAGTTATGCTCCGATCCCGGATACGTCTTCCGTACAATTTCCTCGATATGATTCCGCAGCGGTTCATAACCGTTGATATAAAAATGCCAGGTGTTGATATCTGTCTCCACATGATCATAATTGCATGGCGAATTGTCCTCCACGATTCGGGTAGGGTCAACACTCTTGGCCCAGCGGTACTTCTCCCGCACCCACTCCTGCGTCTCCGGGAGATAATAATGTTGCTGTCCTTCGCCGCCTGTCAGGCCGGCAGCCTCGCTATCCGTGCGAAGCCCCCAAGTTTCGTTGAACATAACCCACGAAAAAATCGACGGATGATTCCGGTCCCGTTCAATCACTTCCAGCGCCTCGCGCTCATAGGCGGAACGCGCCGTCTCGTCCGGGTTGCCCCAGAAGCACGGCATATCCTCCATCACCAGAATCCCGAGTTTATCCGCCCAATACAGCTTACGGGGCTCCTCCGGCTTAATATGAATCCGCACGAAGTTCAGCCCGAGCCGTTTCATCAGGTAAATCTCGTCCCGCATCTCCGTATCCGTCGGGTAAGTGAAGAATCCCGTCTGATGGTAAGACTGGTCCAGCGTTCCGTTTAAATATACCGGCTTCCCGTTCAACGTAATCCAGCGGTAATCCCGGCCGTTGAACCTCGCCGTCCCGATCTCGCGTATTCCAAAATAAGTATGAACGACATCCTCGCCGGCGGAACCCGCCAAGCGCAGCTCCCCTTCGTATAAATACGGGGTTTCGGGACTCCACAGTTTCGGGTCATCGACCTGGAAAACCGTTGTTATTTCATTCGCGCCTTCTTGCAGCTCCCACTCCGCCTGATGGGTGATCGAGCCTCCAGCGAACGAGAGTCCGAGTGTCACGGCGCCTGCTTCCTGCGCCTGGATTTTGGATTTCAACTCGACGCGGCCGTCCATGGAAGTCGTAAAGGTTGCTTGCTCCAAGTAGGTATTCGGCCGGGCCTCCAGCCAAACCGGCTGCCAAATCCCTCTGATCTCGCCGTACCCCTGTTTCCCGCGGGCTTGGTAGTTATGGTCGTAATCCTCGGCACGAACCACGAGAATATTGTCTTGTTCCGTATTCCAAACGGTTGTCACCTCAAACTCGAAGGTTCCGTATCCGCCTTGATGCGAGCCGACATGCTTGCCGTTGACCCATACGTCGCACAAATAATCCACGGCGCCGAATCGCAGGAAGATCCGCGATGGCTTCTCGGCCGGCTCCCATTTCACGGACCGGCGATACCAGCCGACTCCCTTCTCGTCCCGTGCGATGCCGGATAAGGGACTGACCCACGAGAACGGCACCGTGATCTCCGAATCAAAAAGCCCTGCGTCTCCCCCTTGCAACTGTTTCGAGCCCGCGCCGCCTTGCTCCAAAGCGCCGCCGGTCTCGAGCGTAAACGACCACGGCCCGTTCAAATTCAGCCAGTCTTTTCGTTCAAAATCCGGTCTCGGATACTCGGGACGTGGAATTTCCGTACGGATGGGCGCTGCCACAGGAATCTTCATGAAGCGAACACAACCTTTCCTTGTTCTGAATTTGCCCCTATTCTAGCATCTATATATAATTATTGCAATGTACATTATACTTTTACAATATAATAAATTTATTGTACACTTGGAGTCACTATAATGCTTCAGAAAAGGAAGGGAATTATGAACGAATCGAAGCTGGAAACCAACCGTTATCCGGCATCCCGGATCGTGGAAGTCGCCAAAGCCTTATCCAGCGATGTCCGGGTCCGCATCCTTGAAGCGCTCGGCGATAAACCGATGAGCGTCGGTCAGTTGGCGGAGGCGCTGGGGATTGCCCAGCCTACGGTGTCCATTAATGTCCAAATGCTGGAGCAAGCGGAGCTGATCGTCTCTTCGCAAGGTGCGAATCGGGAAAAAATCTGCGCCGTCACCTGCCGCTCCATTCTTCTCGAGCTGCCCTCGAAGCCGGGAGAAGGGCTGCAGCGCACGGAAGAAATCCACATGCCGATCGGCATGTTTTCCCACTGCTGCATCGAGCCTACGTGCGGCATGGCGGCCCGGGACGGCTCGCTGATCGGATCGCCTGACGATCCGCGCGCCTTTTACATGCCGGAACGAACGGAGGCTGCGCTCCTCTGGTTCTCGGGGGCGGGATACATCGAATATTATTTTGCGAACCCCATGCCGCCCGGTGCAGCCCTCGATGAGCTGCGCATCCGCGCGGAGCTGAGCTCCGAGGCCCCTTCCTTCCAGCAGGAATGGCCGTCCGACATCACCGTCAGCATCAACGGCCTACCTGTAGGCACCTGGAGAAGCCCCGGTGATTTTGGCGACCGCAAAGGGAAGCTTACCCCGGATAAATGGAGGAGCGGCAGCGAGTACGGCATGCTGACGGAATGGCGCGTGACGAAACAAGGCAGCCAGGTCGACGGCCATGCGTCCAGTGCCACGACCATCGATTCGCTGGACCTTGCCTTTAACCGGCCGATCCGCGTCCGCTTTGAGGTAAAAAAAGACGCGGAATATCCAAACGGACTGAATCTTTACGGTTCGGGCTTCGGTGATCATCCGCAGGATATCATCCTGTCTTTTGTGCGGTACACGGAAGCCTGATCCTCATACGCCACGACGAACGGAATGATCGTCAACTTGGCCGTCCCCAGCAGTACAGGGGCGATAGAACGCAAAAAGGCTATTCCATGTCACCCCTTGGCGACGATGGAATAGCCTCTTACGCTATTATAATCCTAACGGTTTATTTCTTCTTCAGTTTATTGGATTTCCCCATTAAATATAACAGATACGGTGCTCCCAGGAGCGCGGTAACGATACCCGAAGGCAGCTCCTTCGGTATGATGACCACCCTGCCGATCCAGTCTGCCCCAGCCAGCAGAATTCCGCCGAGCAGCGCCGCAATCACCATCGATTGCCGGTGACGGGCACCGACCAGCATTCTGGCGGCGTGTGGCGCAAGCAGCCCGATAAAACCGACCGAGCCAACGTTCGCGGCAGCGATAGAAGCCAGCAGCACCGCAATGATCGCGACATACATCCGGGTATTCCGCACATTCAGTCCAAGTCCGGTGGAGCTTTCTTCGTTAAACGTCAGCAGATCTACCTTCCGTCCGAGCCATGCCGCCAAAGGCAGCAGGATGAGGATCGCCGGAACAATCCGTTGCACCTCCGTCCAGCCCCGGTTATAGGTGCTTCCCGCCATCCAGGATAAAGCGGGCGCAACGTCGGCAACGTCGACCTTCGCATGGACAATCATCAAATTGATGATGGCGGAACCCAGCGCGGCGACGGCAATGCCGACCAGCGTAAGAATCGTCGGGTGAAGCCCTCTCTTCCAGGACACCGCGTATACCAACGCAGCGGCAGCCATTCCCCCGATCACCGCGCCCACCGGTACCCAGCCGGCCGACAATTGCGGGAAGCCTACCATCAGGAGCAGCGCCCCGGCTCCGGCCCCGCTGGTTACCCCGATCACCTGGGGATCGCCCAGCGGGTTGCGGACCGCATTCTGCAGCAGGCTGCCGCTGACGGCCAGCGCTATGCCGGACAAGCCGGCCGTGAGCAGCCTTGGCAGGCGGAAGTCCAGCAGAATCTGGCGATACATCTCCTCGCCGCCTCCGGTAAGCACGGCCACCACTTCCGTAAAGGGGATGTGCAAGCTGCCGCTCACCAGGCTGAACACCCAGACGAGCACCAGCAGCACGCTGAACAGTGCAACCAGGACCGGATACGGAATCCGGCGGAGGCTTGTTCCTGCCATCATCGATCCACCTGAAGCTCCGCGTCCCCCGATCAACGAGCGGGATACCCGAAGCGCAAGCCAGATCAGGCAAGGGGCACCGATCATGGCCGTAATGGCTCCGACCGGAAGCTCCCCGTAGGCGTTCACGAACATCCTGGCCACCGTGTCGGCCCCGACAAGCAGAGCAGAGCCCCATAACGCGGCCAGCGGAATTAATCCTGCATGCCGGACTACGCCGGACAAGCGGACCAAATGGGGAGCAATTAACCCGATAAAGCCGATCGGACCGACTACGCTTACGGTCACGCAGGCCAGCACGATAGCTGCCCCCATGGCAAGCAAGCGGGTGGTGCCGACTTTTTGGCCGAGGGAGCGGGCCGATTCCTCATTGAGCGTGAGGATGTCCCATTGGCGTACCGCCATGCATAACACGACTAACCCGCCGATGATCCACGGCCATGAAAAAGCTACGCCATCCCAATCGTTCTGGATCAGCGAGCCCGAACCCCATAGTAAAATGCCCTGTGTTGTCTGCTGATTCAACAGCAGCAGTGCGCTCGTGACGGACGATAGGACCAGGGTTACGATCATGCCGGACAATGCAATCCGCAAGGGAGAGCCGTGCGTCCTGCCAGCCAGCGCATAGACGGCTACTGCCGCCAGCGTTCCGCCTGCCACTGCCAGTGGAAGGGCATATTGGTGCAGCAATCCCGGCCAGAAGATCATCCCGGCCACGACAGCCAAATAAGCGCCCGCATTCACGCCAAGCGTCGTTTCCGAGGCAAGCGGATTGCGCGTTACGGTTTGCATGAGCACGCCGGACACCGCCAAGGCCGCGCCCGCCAGCAGGCCCATGACCGTTCGCGGAAGGCGCACGCTGCGGATCAGGTGGTGATCTGCAATATCCTGCGGAGACACCAGCGCCTGCACAACCGTTTTGACCGATATATCCGCAAGCCCTTGTGTTAAGCTGATAAACGTAAGAAATAGCAGTGCCGCAAGGCCTCCAGCCAGCATCCATAACGGCTTCCAGCCCCTACCTGAGGCAACAGGCGGGGCCGGATGGATGCTCACCGGCGTGGAGCCTTGAGCTGGTTTCTCGCCGAAACTCATTGCGTGAGCAGGTCAGCTGTCTTTTGAGCCATGGTCTGGGCAGACAACGGGCCGCCGTAAGGCCACATGTCACCGCCAAGTGCATACACGCGGTCTTCTTTAACAAAGTTCAGGCCTTTCCAAACCGGATTGTCCTTCAATTGATTCTCGATGACGTTGTCACTGTCCTGGATAATGTGCAGGAAATTCGCGTCCTGAAGAGCCGGCAGCGCCTCGACGTCCGCAGTGGTGAATCCGTAGACCTCAAATTGACCCGGCTTATGGGCGTTGGTCAGCCCGATGTGCTCAAGAATTTTTACGGCCAGGGAATTATCCGTCGATATTCGGAATACCGCCGCATTCTGGTTGCTGTACCCCATCGCCAGCGCAAACGGTTTTTCCGTCATGCCCGCAGCTTCAAGCTTGGATTTGGCATCGGCATAGGTTTGATCCAAATCGCCAAGCACTTTTGCGGCTTCATCTTTTTTATCAAGCACGTCAGCAATCGTATTAAAGGTATTGATCATCTCTTCATACTGATCCCCTTGTCCCTCGGCCGGATAAGGATCAAATACCAATGTTGGCGCGATGCTGTTGTACGTTTCAAAACCGGCTTCAAGATTGGATTTCAAACCGATGATCAGGTCCGGCTTCAACGAAGCGATAAGCTCCAGATTCGGCTCTTGACGAGTGCCGACATCGGTTACGTCCGAACCGATCTCCGCCGGAATGTTCACCCACTGTTTCATCCCTTCGATGTCTGCAATGCCGACAGGCTGAACGCCCAGCGCAAGAACATCTTCTGCATAAAGCCATTCCAGCGCCACCACGCGCTTCGGAACACCCGTAATTTTCGTTTCGCCCATCGCGTGCTTGATGGTTCGGGTCTCCGGCGCGGCCTCGGTTTTATCCCCGCCTTGTGCGGCCCCCTGATCCGAATTCTGCGCTGCCGTGGAGCTGCTTCCTTCATTGGATGCCGCACCCCCGCCGCAGCCGGCTAAAACCACGGCAAATATCAATACAATAAATACCAGACCCTTCATACTACGCATTGAATTTCTCCCCCTATACCCTCTATGTATTGTAGATATTGTTTATTAATAATAATTATTGAGAACAATTATCATTATCAATACTCAGCACAATGATAATCATTCTCATTGATAATGTCAATAGATTTATGAAGATTATCTGAACCCTTCATGAATCGTTTACTTTTCGCAATGAAGATCGGATTAACTCTTTACAGCCAAGTCGTTCTGTAACATAATCTTACTGATTGTTTTATGCACGCTTAATCTCAGCCATCGACTCATCCGCGGAAGTCCATGGCTCTTTTGACAAATAACCGAAAAAGTGAGGGATTTCCATGCGTGACAACCCCCCTGCAGCTGCGGCCGAGAGCGACTTTCCCGTTAAAGCCGGCAATCCGGCACGGCGAGCCCTGATCGTTGCCGGCTATCATCGGCTTGCCGATCTTACCCGGGCGACGGAGAAAGAGCTGCTTGCGCTTCACGGAGTTGGTCCAAAGGCGATCGGAGTATTGCGCGCCGCTTTGGCCGAGAAGGGTCTGGCCTTCAAAGAATAAAAAAAGAGTGAATACATAAGGTACCTACATAGGATGGATCCCCAAGCCGCAAAAAGGTTCAGGGATCCATCACGTTTATTTTTGCTCGAATACGTCAAACCTTACCGAAGGCAGAACATTCATAAAAAAAACATATTTACATTTCTATAAAAATAGATATAATGAGCTTTATGGATACCTTACAAACCATCAAAGCACTATCAAACGAGTCCCGTTTCAAAATCCTGGAGTGGCTGAAGCACCCGGAAGAACATTTTGATCCGCAGGAGCACATGCCTTCCAAATGTGATTTTCATGGCGGTATCTGCGTGGGCTCCATTTCAGAAAAAACAGGACTCGCTCAGTCGGTCGTTTCTGGCTACCTCGTAAAATTGCAAAAGGCTGGTCTACTGGAATCCCATCGATCGGGCCAGTGGACGTATTACAGACGTAATGAGGAGGGCATTAAGCGTTTTATCGAACAACTCAAGGAAGAGCTTTAGGCTTAAAAAAGCAAATCAACCTGAAGATTAAGCTTAAAAGCTCTTTCTTTTTATCATATATATCTATTTTTATGAAAATACAGAAAAGCATATTAAACATATTGGAGGATTCCATACATGAGCAACCAAAATCAAAGTGTCCGATCCACCGAATCCCTATTCGAGCCCTATACCATCGGTAACCTTACCCTGCCTTCCCGCGTGGTGATGGCTCCCATGACCCGAGGCTTCTCCCCGAATGGCGTTCCGGGCCCGGATGTGGCCGCTTACTACCGCCGGCGTGCGGAGAACGGCGTCGGATTGATCATTACCGAAGGAACGCTGATTAACCACCCGGCGGCTACCGATAACCCTAATATACCTAATTTCCATGGAGAGGCCGCATTGAACGGCTGGGCCGAGGTGGTCCGTCAGGTCCATGAAGCCGGCGGTAAGATCATGCCGCAAATTTGGCACATCGGCATGACAAGACCGCTAGGTGCCGAGCCTAACCCGGAAGCACTTCCGATCGGGCCATCCGGACTTGACCTGGACGGCAACGTCGTCACGAAACCCATGACCAAGGATGAAATCGAGCAGGTGATTCAAGCTTATGCCGATGCAGCCGCGAATGCCAAACGCCTTGGCTTTGACGGCGTAGAAATCCATGGTGCCCACGGTTACCTGATCGACCAATTCCTCTGGGAAAGAACGAACCGGCGTACCGATGAATACGGAGGCGACATGCTGAAGCGCGCCCGCTTTGCGATCGAAGTGGTCAAGGCAGTCCGTCAAGCGGTGGGTCCTGACTTCCCTGTCGCCATCCGCCTATCCCAATGGAAGACGAACCAATATGAAGCCAAGCTGGCGGATACGCCTGAAAAGCTGGGGCAGTTGTTAACCGCGCTGTCAGACGCTGGCGTCGACATATTCCACTGCTCGACCCGCCGCTTCTGGGAGCCTGAATTTGAAGGCTCTGACCTGAACTTTGCCGGATGGGCCAAGAAGCTGACTGGAAAAACGGTCATCACCGTCGGTTCCGTCGGTCTCGATGAAGTATTCACCAGCCTCTTCACCCAAGGTAAGGGTTCCGGCCAAAGAGACCTCGAAGAACTGCTGAATCGTCTTGAGGAACATGAATTTGACCTGGTTGCCGTCGGCCGTGCTCTGCTGGCGGATCCGCAATGGGCTGCCAAGGTTCGAGACGGGCGTTTCGACGAGCTTGCCCCATTCACGCCGGAATCCTTGCAAACCCTGGTTTAATGCGATTTCAGCTCCCCAGCCCCCTTGGGACCTGAGCGCCGCATTAAATCTTCAAATAAAAAACCGGAAGCAGTCTGCTTCCGGTTTTTTTTGCCGTATGCTGTTCATGGCTATTCGTCATGCAAAGCGGCTTGACGCTTGTAATGATCCTCGATGACCATGCAAGCCATCGCTTCGATCACGGGTACGACACGGGGGCAGATGCATGGATCGTGCCTGCCGATCGTCGTTATCTCCCGTTCATTACCCTCCACATCGACTGTCCGTTGGGGAATCGAAATGGAGGAAGTCGGCTTGACGACGACTCGGAACACGATGTCCGCCCCGGTGCTGATCCCGCCGATGATCCCGCCGGCATGGTTCGTCCGAAACCCCTCCGCGTCCATCTGGTCGTTATGTTCGCTTCCCCGCATGGAGGCGGCTTGGAAGCCCGTCCCGAATTCGATGCCCTTAATCGCTCCCACGGACAACATCGCCTTCGCCAGCTCAGCGTCAAGCTTGTCGAATACGGGTTCTCCCAATCCCGCAGCGATTCCGCTGATACGGCACTCGACGATTCCCCCGCAGCTGTCGCCCTCTTCGGCCAGTCGTTCTATCCTCTCGATCATGCGAACGGCCGCTTCAGGATCACACGCCCGAACAGCATTGCGTTCGATGGCATCGACGTCGAATTGCTCGCACCGGATGCCGCCGATCTCCGTCGTATAGGCCAGGATCGAGACGCCCCGACGTTCCAGAAGCTTGCGCGCCACGGCACCGGCAGCCACTCGCGCAGCCGTCTCCCTTCCCGAAGCTCTTCCGCTTCCTCGATAGTCGCGTATCCCGTATTTTTTCTCATAAGTGAAATCCGCGTGCCCGGGCCGGTAGGCTGATTTGATGGTGTCGTATGCCGACGGACGCATGTCGGTGTTGTTCAGCATGATGCACAGTGGCGTGCCCGTGGTTTTCCCCTCGAATAGCCCGGATACAATGCGGATCTTATCGTATTCCTTGCGGGGAGTCGTAACGGAGGATTGCCCCGGCCTTCTGCGATCCATCTGAATCTGGATGTAGGCCTCATCCAGCTCAACGCCAGGCGTGACGCCCTCCAAAATGACGCCGACTGCTTCTCCGTGCGATTCCCCGAACGTAGTCATTTTCAATCGTTCTCCAAACGTACTTCCTGCCATGTCCCTACCTCCCGAATACTTTCGATTCCTTTTCATTTAGTTTAAGGGTATAGTTGAAATAAATGAAATCGTAATATCGTAGAGATGCCATAGAGAGGATTGATGACAAATGATCGCCAACACCGAATGGTATCGGGTGTTTCTGCATGCCGCCGAGACGTCCAATTTAACGAAAGCCGCTCAAAACCTCCATATGACGCAGCCTTCTGTGAGTTATGCCATCAAACAGCTAGAAGAAGCGCTCGGCGTAGGCCTGTTCGACCGATTATCCAAGGGCGTCCGCCTGACGCAAGAAGGCCAAGCCCTGTATCAGCATGTCCGGCAAGCCTTCGACGAACTCGATTCAGCCGAGCGCCGCTTGAAGAAGCTGAAGCAGTTCGGCGAAGGCAGGCTGAGGATCGGCGCGAACGGGGCTATCGTTAAGGACTTTCTCCTCTCCTTGCTCGACCGATTCCATGCCCGCTATCCCGACATCCGCATCCAGCTGTCACAGGAGCGAACCAGCAGCATCGTGGAGCGCTTAAAGAAAGGCTCGTTGGATCTCGGCTTTGTTCACCTTCCCGTATCGGACGAGGAAATCCATATCATCGACTCCCGTACTTCGCCTTATTGCGCCGTGGTTGGAACGGCCTTCGCAGATTGGGCTCGCAGGCCTCTACGGACGGAAGAATTGACGGAGCTTCCCCTCTTGTTGCTATCCCCTGGCAGCTCGACGCGGTCCTTCATCGAAGGGTGGTTCCGATCGCAAGGGGTGGAAGTGGAAGCCGACTTCGAGTTGAACAGCCTGGACATGTTAGCGGAATTTGCCGAGCGCGGTTATGGAACAGCCTTCTTGCCACGGGCCTTTGTCTCGTCCCGCATCGCGGACGGTTCCTTGCTGGAGCTTCGAACAGATACTCGGTTACCGGATCGATATATCGGCGTCGCCGTTCGGAAGCACCAGTCGCCTTCGCTGGCGGCAGGGGCATTTTTGGAGATGCTGCAGCACAACTGAAAATCTTCCGCCGACATTCGCAACTGAACAAGGCAGCCGGATGAACGGCTGCCTTTGTTTCGTTTGTATCGACTAACGGTTTAGCAGATATAAGCTTGCTGCTCATCAAATCCTGTCCAGGCTGGTACCTGTTGAATACACACAAGCAGCTGTTTAGCTTTGAAAAACTAACCGTAAGCCCTCACTTCAATAACCTCGGCATAATCAGAGCCGTTCGTGCGCTCCACCACCAATCGAAGCGCCGCGCATGGAACGGGCTCCTCCAAACGGTGGACAGTTCTCCGGCGGCGGTTCAACGCCTCCGAGGCAAGGGTGATCCACTTCCCTTCCGAATCCAGCGCTTCTAGTCTGTAGGCACGGACCAGCTCAGGGATGATGTCGAACGGCGTACGATGATGATGCAGATTGATCAGATCCTCGTTGACATCATCGTTGAAGATCAGGTGAATCTCGCGGACCGACTGCACTTCCTTCCACTCCAGCTTCAACCAAGGCGTCTCTCCGTCTGCGATTCGCTCCGATACCCACATATGCGGACCGCCGTAAGGGCGCTTGTATCCATCAATGACATGTTCCGGATGATACGCCCTTGAACCGATCGCCGACCGCAGGCAGAACAGCTTGCGGACCAGCCCCTTCATGCTCCACTCCACCACCGGCTGGCTGTCATCATGATCTTCCAGCTCCTTGGAGACGCGGGCTGGCGTCCCCCGTTCGAAGGCAAGCAGCCCGCTCATCGGCTTGGACGACAAATACAGCGTCAGATCCGGATTTTTGCGCACGATGATAAAGGCGTTCTGCGGCTCCGCCGGCTGCCAATCCAGCTGGACGGGAACCCATTGCCCCTGCCCCGGCATGATCCGGACGGAGGTGCGAAATTCTAACGCGGCCGGCACGTAATTCTCCGGACGTCCCGTGCTCCAAACCTCCACCGTCATGTCGGTCTCCTGCTCCGCATCCACCAGCCATGCCACCTCGCCCGCCAGCCCCGGATCGGCCGGCATCAGCACGGCAATGTCCCGCTCCAGCGGGTAAGGCGCCTCCGCCTCCTCGATCGCGATCCTGGACAGGTGGGACGATGCGCTGACCTTAGCGCTTCGGGCCAGATCCAGCGGATCGTGGTTTGCAATCCCGAGCACGGAGGCATCCTGCTTCAGCAGCGTCTGCTGAAGCTCCCCGCTCCGGCTGCGGGACAGCTCGCGCGGGGAGAGGCCGTACTGGACGCACAGCGCCGCAGCCGTGCCGGCCGCTTCGCCCAGGACGGCGCAGGTCGCCATCACCCGCGTGGTGCCGAAGGCCACGTGGGTGGCGCTGATGTTGCGCCCGGCGAACAACAGGTTGGCCACGTTCGCCGAGTACAGGCTGCGGAACGGGACATGGTAATTCCCGTCCGCATGCATATGCTTCGAGCCGCTCTCTTCGGCGTACATGCCCTGCGGCGGATGCAGATCGATCGACCAGCCGCCGAAGGCCACCCGGTCCTCGAACGGCTCTTGGGCCATAATATCGTTCTGCGTGAGCACATAGTCGCCGACAAACCGGCGGTATTCCCGCTTGCCCGGCTGGGCGCCGACCCACTCCAGCGTCATATTGGCGGCATCGAATCTACCGGAATTTTTGATATAGTCCCATATGCCATATATGACTGACCACAGCTCATCGCGGATCCGCTCATTGTCATGCACGGTGTCGAGCTCGCCGCCCCATTCGATCCACCAGTAATGGCAGCCTGAGTCGCCGCTGCGGATGACCCGTTTGATCGGGATCGGCGTCTGCGTAATGTCCTTGGCAAAGACGGGCGGCACGAATTTTACCGGATGTCCGGCATCCTTCGTGTAGAACAGCAGCGTGCTGCCGAGTGTCACATCGTCCGCCGTCTCCGGTGCCCACTCTTCCCCGTATTCATCGCGCGCTTCCCGCCCGAGCCGGTATTTCGCTCCTGCCAGGAATCCGACCAGCCCGTCCCCCGTGCAATCCAGGAACACGGGACTCTCAAACCGGATGCGCCGCTCCGAGCCCATCATCCAACCCGTAACCGAACGGATCTGCCGTGCGTCAGAATCTCCGTCCGCTTCTACCTCATGCACGTCCGTATTCAAGAAGAGGGTGATGTTGGGCTCGGCCCGCACGGTCTCCAGCACGATCAAATCCCATAGATACGGGTTGCCGTCCGGATTCCGGTACTGGTTCTCCACGAACATCTCGCCCATAATGCCGGTTTCCCGGGCATAGCGGTTGATCCCGTGAGCCGTCGCGCCGCATACCCATACGCGCACCTCGCTGCTGGAGTTGCCGCCCAGAACCGGGCGGTTCTGCACGAGCGCTACCTTTTGTCCGAGCCTCGCGGCCGCCACCGCCGCGCAGACCCCTGCCAAACCGCCGCCAATCACCGTTATGTCGCTTACTTCCGTTTCGTTTCTCATGCTCCTTCTCCTTTCATTTTCGTCCAGCTCATCTGTGGACATGGATTATGGGCTATCCTTTAACAGCCGAGCTCGCCACGCCCTGAATGATATATTTCTGACCGATCAGGAATACGAGAATCATCGGAATGATACCTGCGGTCGCCGCCGCCATCATACCGTTATAATCCACCGTATTTTCGAGGATAAAATTTTGCAGCCCCAGCGGAACGGTATACAGATCCTGATCGATCAAGAATACCAAGGCGTTCTCGTAATCGTTCCAGTGCCAGGAGAAATCGATAATGGCCAGCGTGGCCAGCGAGGGTTTCGCCATCGGCAGAATAATCCGGGAAAAAATGCGGAAATGTCCTGCTCCGTCGATAAAGGCAGCTTCCGAAATTTCATGCGGTACGGAGAGGAAGAACTGCCGCATCATGAACACCCCGAATATCGTGAATACGCCCGGCAATATCAGAGCCCAATGCGTGTTGTAAATGCCGACCCAGTCGAACATGATGAACTTCGGCACAAACAGGACCTGAGGAGGGACCATCATCATCGACAAATAGATCATGAACATGGCATTCCGTCCCTTGAACTCGATCCGGGCAAACCCGTAAGCGGCTAAAGCGGACAGCAATACCGCTCCGACGGTGCTGATCAAGGCGACTTTAAGCGAGTTGAGGTAGTAGTGGCCAAAGCTGTTCGCTCCGGTCCACACTTTCACATGATGATCCCACATGAATTGGGCGGGAATCCACTTAATCGGGTACTGGAATACTTCCGCCGGCATCTTGAACGAGGTGCTGATCATCCAGAGGAAAGGAACGATCATAACCACGCTGAAGAACAGCATAATGAACGTGACGATTATTTTGGTGTATAAGGCTTTGGTCATTATCCTTCCTCCTTAATAGTGAACCCAGCGCTTCTGGCCGATCCATTGAATGACGGTGAAGATCATGATGATCAAGAACAGCGCCCAGGAGATCGCGGATGCATAACCCATTTCGTAGTAGCGGAAGGCATTCTGGTATATGAACAGGGATAACACGGTGGTGCTGTTGCCCGGGCCCCCTTGCGTAATGGCTTGAATGATCCCGAACTGCTTGATGGTCATAATGAGTCCGGTAATAAGCAGCAGGAAGGTCGTGGGGCTGACGAGCGGCCACAGGATGCTGCGAACCGTTTGCCAGGCGCGGGCCCCGTCGATTTTGGCAGCCTCCAGCAGCTCCGTTGAGACCTCCTGCAGCGCAGCCAGGTAGATGATCATGTTATAACCGAGCATGAACCAGATCCAGATGATGTCGATGGCATACATGGAGGAATCCATGGTGGACAGCCATCCCGGGGGATTGGTTATCCCGAACGACTTGAGGATTCCGTTGATCGGGCCGTTATTCGGATGGAACAGCAGCATCCATACGAAAGCCACGGCGACGCCGCTGGTGATGTAAGGCATGAAATATAAGGCGCGGAGCAGCTTTTTTAAATACACCGAGCGGTTCAGTACCACGGCGACGATGAAAGCCAGTCCGATCGATATAGGAACGGATAACAGAAAGAACAGCGTATTTTTGATCGCAATGTAGAAGACCTCGTCGCCCAGCATTTTTTGAATGTTGGCCAGACCCACGAACTTCGTGTCCGAGCTCATAAATTTGTAGTCCGTAAACATGAGATAGAACGAATACAAGGCTGGCACAATAAAAAACAGCATCACGCCAACCATGTTCGGCCCTATAAACAGATAGCCGAGATACTGTTGCCGTTTCATCCAGGATGTTTTCACATAGCCCCACTCCTCTTGGTCTTTTTCATCTCAAGCATAGCAGTCGGGCCCAAGCGGGGATAAGGAACAAAACCTTCGAATTTATGCTACAGAAGTATGCAATTACAGTGCCGTGGCCTTCGGTCGCTCCGTAGATTTGTTCTATGGCCGACGAGAAAAAAGCGGCAATCAACTCCCCTGCCCGGGTCATGCCGAGATAGGCAGTGTCGAAGCCGAACAAAAAGGGGACCGCCGCCCGAAGCGATAGTCCCCTTCTATTGGAGCCGACAGCCCCTTATTTGCCTTCTTTTAAAAACGTATTGTGCCGGTTCACCATGGCCTCCAGCGTTTGATCGAGCGATTGGGCGTTAAGGAAATACTTCTCATACTCCTGAGCCCGCATATCCATCACTTCTTGCGGCAAGCTCCTAACGTACGTAGGCGTTTTGTCTTCGAACATGACGTGCATCAAGGAATCCAGGTCATACGTGTCTTTCTTATCACCGAGCAGGTTATTTAACGCCTCATCCTGATCGGCGTCCTTCGAAGCCGGCAATCTTCCGCCCGCGGCCATAGGAGCCATGCCTCCGTCCGCATACCACTTCAGGAATTCCCAAGCTTCTGCTTGTTTTTTGGATTTGGCATTAATGGAGATGTAATCACCGAGGCCGCCCCTTGTCACGTAGCTGTCCGCACTGTCCGTTAGTCTCGGCACTTGAGCGAACGCGATAGTGAAGTCGCGCGGGAAATCCGTAAAGTTATTCGAACTTCGCAGCAGCCAAGCCCCGATATTCAGCATAGGCACTTCCCCGCTCAGGAACACTTGCTCCACCGGCATTTTGGAAGTCAGCTGCTCTCCTAGCGGCGGCGTGGTCTTGTCCTCCTTCATCATGACGTTCAGGGTTTCCAGCCATTTTTTGACCAGCGGGTGGTCCAGATTCGAAGTTCCGTCCGCCTTGGTGTACCCCTCTTGCGATAACACCGAATCAATCGGATCGACGAACGGCTCCATATTTTGAATAAATCCGTAGTTATTGCCGACTTTAAGCTTCTTGGCATATTCGCGCAGTTCATCCCACGTCCAGTCCTTCGGAACGGGCAAGCCGGCCGCATCAAGGGCATCCTTGTTCAGCGCGACGAAGAAGGCGCTTTTCGTGGTTGGCATCCCGTAATACTTCCCGTTGATTTTCCAGCCTTCGGCGTCAGGCCCCATTTTCTCGTCGATATCGTAATCGTCGAATTGGCTCAGATCCAAGGCCAGGTTGGACTCCACCCGTTTGGACGTTTGAGAAAGCGTGTAATTCACGAACAGGTCGACATCCTGGCCCGTAATCATGGCCGTATCGAGCTTCAGGTTTCCGTCATCGTCATTGACGTAGCGGACATACTCAACTTGAATATCGGGATGCTCGGCATTCCACGCGTCGATGACCTCTTGCGGTCCCGCCTCCGGCGGTACGCCGCCCCACATGGTTAGTTTGACCGGATCGCCGGATGAAGGCGCTTTCGAATTGTCCGTTCCTTGTCCCTCATTCGCGGATGACGCTGTTTTGCCGCCGCAGCCTGCAAGAAGACCCATTAGCAATACGCCGATGAGAAGCATCGCCCATCCTTTTTTATTTCTCACATTAGAGACCTCCCCGAGAATCATATTGGTGTGATGCCCTCTCATCGTAGCAGGGAACGGGAGCCGCTTTTAAGCTACATATCCATTCAGATAATGGAACAAAACGATGGAATTCCTGTTTCGGCGAATCCTATGCCCTGCATAGAATCGTTCTATTTCGCGTCTTTGTTGTGTTGTCTGTATTTGCTCGGCGTGAAGCCGGTCAACCGCTTGAATATCTTTATAAAATAATTGTCGTTCACGAACCCCACCCGAAGGCCGATCTCGTGAACAGGGAGGTCGGTTTGAAGCAAATACGCGATGGCTTTATCCACCCGGACCTGGTGCAAATAATGAATCAAGGTGCGTCCGGTCTTTTTCTTGAAGAGCGCGCTGACGTAATTCTCGCCCATCATCACGTAGCCCGACATTGATTTTACCGTAATGTCCTGCTCGTAGTGCTCATGGATGTATTGCAATATTTTCTGTACTTCCGGGTGCGACGTAATTTCCTGGGGGAAGGCATGATGCCCCGACTGTGGCGGCACCGTCTCCGTGGATGCGACCGGAATTGAAACAGCTTGGCTTTGATTCGGGCTTGGGTTCCGGCTCGGGTTACTCTTGGACAGCTCGGCATTCATCTTGTGCAGCGTTTCCCGCAGCGTATTCACGCTCATCGACAGCTTCAGGATATAGTTGGATGCCCCGTATTCCATCGCTTGCCGGACATACTCGAATTCACTCATGCAGGTCAGCATCACGAACCGAGAAGCGTATCCCTCTTCCCGGGTTCTGCGGAGGAGCTCCACGCCGTCCATCTCCGGCATCACGATATCGGTCAGCACAAGATCGGGCGGATTGCTCCGGATCATCTCCAGCGCCTCGGCCCCGTTGCCTGCCTCTCCCGCCACCTTGAATCCAAGCTCCTCCCACGCGATGATCTCCCGCACGGACTCTCGCACAAACACCTCATCCTCCACCAGCAGCACCTTCCACATAGGTCTTTCCTCCTCGCAGCTTTCAATCCGGTTCCAAGCCTACATAGGCCAGAGGCGAATCATCTGCCCGTTATGATGAAATCAAGTGATCGTTCTGATAAGGCGTTGAGATTAATAACGGGATGGAGAATCGAATCCGCGTTCCCCGCTCCGAAGAAATAATCTCCATGCTGCCCTCTTCTTTAAATAGCAGCCGAAGCAGCTCTTGCACATTGCTGAGTCCGATGCCCGGACGTTTACGCATCCCGCCCGCCTGCCGGGACTGCTCCATGCCGACGCCGTTGTCCTTGATCTCCACCGCCAATCGGTTTGGCCCTTCCCGGGTAACCTTAATTTCAATGAGACCCTCCGGCTCCTGCATCGGCCCGATTCCGTGCAGGATGGCATTCTCCACGAGCGGCTGCAGGGAGAGCTTGGGCACAAGCGCATAGAGGATGTCCTCATCATACGCAAAGGTCACGTCAAAACGGTGATTATAACGCACCTGCTGAATATGGACATAGGCCTGCACCAGCTCGATCTCATCCTTCAGGTGCACCAGATCCTTCTCCGTATTCAGGCTCGCCTCCAGCAGCTTGCCCAGAGACAGGGTGATATTCGTGATATCCTCATTCCCGTGACGAATGGCACTCCACTTGACCGTATTGAGCGTGTTGAGCAGAAAATGCGGGTTCATCTGAGCCAGCAGCATATGAAAATGCACCGCTTCCTTCTGCCTTTCCTCGGCCTTCAATCGCTGAATCAGCATATCCATGTCGTTGAGCATGGAATTGAACGTCTGCGTCAGTTCCAGAATCTCGCCCCGGAACTTATGCTCCGGCAGCCGGATTTTCAGATTGTTGCGGACAACGGCCTTCATCTTATTCTGCAAATGGGATAACGGCCGGGTAATCGTGGCGGCAATAATGAAGGTCATGATGAGAAAAGCGCCGGTCAGCAGGAAAAAGGTCATGAAATATTGACGCTTCAGCTCCTCGATCTCGTTAAAGAGCACCGTCAGCGGAATCCGGTTCACGATATACCAATCCAGCGATTCCACGTAAATGTAATTCACCAGGGTGTTGGAGGCTTTATCGATAAAATACTTCTGCCTGGGCTCGGCCGCAATCCTGGCTTTCACCTCGCCGGTCAGACTGCTGTTCAAGATCGATTGGGATACGTTCGCGCCATCGCTTGTAATCAAATAATATTCCTGGCGCAGCGTCGACTGCTTCAATACCGATTGAAACCAGAAGGAGTAGTCGATGCTGATCCGGGCCATGCCGTACGGCTTGTTGCGGGGAGTTTCCATGTACGCGTACAGCGATAGCAGGTAAGGACTCGTCGAGATATCCCGCAGCACGTAGTTCGCATCGCTCGAAACCCAATGATACGACACGCCCTCCATCTGTTCCCTATCAAAGCCAGGGTTGTCCCGCAGCTTCCTGTAATCGAGCGCCTCCCTGGGAGAATAAGAAGTGTAAGCGTTGCCATGAAAATCGAGAATCGTGAAGTAGACCGACGGATTATACAAGAAGAAGCTGTTGTTCAAATTTTTGAACTTTTCCTCCATCAGGTTTTTGTTCTCGAGTCCCTGCCGCTGTCCGGGATGGGTCAGCACGGAGGCCACCGTTGAATCCTGCTCCAGAAATATCAGCGTTTTGAAGGCTACGCTCAACTGATCCTCCAGCGTTCGGTACATCTGCTCCAGCTGGCTGTGGCTCTGCTGGCTGATTTTCTCCTGAACCAAGGTTTCGATCCGCTGGTAGTTGTACAAATTCAAAATGCCGAAAGGCAGCAGTATGACCAGAACGAACGCGGCAAACAGACGGTATTTCAGCTTGTGTGGAAACAGGGATCGTATTCGGTTCAGCACCCTCCCGCACTCTCCTTTTCGCTTGCTTGTTCTTCAATTATATCAGCACCGGTTCGCTTGAGAACGACAATGCCTGAAATTGCATGGATATGTGCGGTCGATGCCCGGGGCAGACGGTGTGAATGTGTAGATTTGTTCTATTTTATCAGACAAAAAAGACCAAACTCTCCGTAAGAGAGCTTGGTCTTCATCTACTGCATCATCACATTTCGTGCTCAAGCGCGTTAACGATCACGCCCGCTAACGATGAGGTCAGCCATTCCCGATCATGCTTGTTGCGTTTGATATCCAATTTAAAAAACTTACTTTCCCATCAGCATTTCAAAGCAATTTAACAGCAGCACATAGGTCTGCTCGAAGGTGAGCTCGCCTTTCGGGTTGAACTGATTCTTGGCCATGCCGTTCATTAAAGAGAGATCTATCGCTTGGTATACTTGTTCCTTCGCCCATGGCGAGATGCTGCTATCGTCCGCGAAACGAGAAACCGAAGCGGATCCGGTTGATGCCGGTCTGCCTTTCAATTCATTCGTCTTGGCATACACCTGAAGGATCAGCGCGGCAGCCTGTTCTCTGGTGATGGTCGCTCGCGGAGAGAAGGATTGCGGCGATGTCCCGTTGATGATACCGTTTTGGCTTGCCCACGTCACGGTCCAATCATCGACGTCCTTAAACGGGGTCTTAACGTCGATGACGTCCATATAAAGATCCTGTCCCAGCATGGTCTCGATCATATGTACCGCCATCTCCGTAAACTCCGCTCTGGTGATCGGCTGCTGGTAAGATCGGTCAAACGGCCAGCCGATAATGCCATTCGCTTTGGCCTTCATGTAATCTGCTTGAGCCCAGTTACTTACTTTGCCATCAGCCGGACCATCATTCACGTTAACGTAGACCCGGCTTCTCGACCCCAGATAATCATTGGCAGAGATCCATGTCGATCCCTTGCCTACCGCTTTGACCTTGCCGTTTGCATCAATCTCCACGATCCGGTTATCTCCGCTTTTGAACGTATTGCCGCTGGTTTGCAGCCCGTCGGTGAGACCCATTTGAAGGGTTTCCCCCTTTTGAAGCTGAATATCGTAGCGGGCCAACAAACCAGGCATCATTTTGAAAAACGTCGTGGTGAACTCAACCTGTGCCGCGCTTCCGGAAGCGGTATATAGACCCGTGATCTGAACGGTGAAGGCATCGTCCGGCGCAAAATCGCCTATGCCGTCAGGCCTAAAAATGACGGCAAACGGCACGCCGTAATAGCTGGTCTGTACATTGAAATATTTGCCCGATTTATCGTTGTCGCTTTTGTCAAAGCTCCACTCTTTCCCGTCCCTGACACGGGTCAATTTCACTTGAATCTGGTCCGTTCTTATCCGGTCATACTTTTGCGGGTTCAACGACACCGACCATGGATCGTTTGTCTTAGAAACCTCTTCCGGAAAATATCCTGCAGACGGCCAGGCGATGTAATCATACTGAACTTCGGAAGCTGGGCGGCCCTTGTCCATCGCGTACATCGACGCATAGGCAACGTTGTTGGCGGTATGTACCATACCGAACATGGTCTGTTTCATCTCCGGATTGATGATCCACCGGCGGTGTCCGACGCGATCGATATTCGTAGCCCCGCTATCCGCCATATACCCAAGGACATTGTCATAAAAGGTCGGGCTGCCCCCGTAAAGGTTGCTTGTCTTCGCTCCTTCCTTCGCTGAAGCGTACAGCGAATCGTCCATGCCGGCCGGCATGGTTGGATAATGGCTCAGCTTTTGATGCAGGGCGTTTACAAGCACTGCCGCCTGCTGCTGCCCTGCAAGCGAAGAGTTGGCTGTCACGTCATCAGGCAGGCCGGATAGGTATCTTACAAAATTGACGGCGTGAAGGCCGTCCTCGATGTATTCCGGTTTTATCGTCCCAGCCTTATAGGGTACGGCGACGCTTGGCGATTCCATGTAAATTCGTTCTGGCCCCATGTAGGATGTGCCAGTATCCATGGGTTTGTACTGCTGCCATTTATTCAGGATATCCTGCTTCGTTCGATCTCCCGTCAGCTGCTGAACGTCAGCTGCATGGGCATCGGGGGCCGATAAGACTGCTGCGATCAGCATAGCCGCAGGCAGAATCAGCCATTTTCTCGATCGTTGGAGTGATCGTTTCATAGATTCAAGCCACCTTACCTTCTAGTATTTTTCCTATAACTTCCGTCTTCATCATTATAACGGCAAATATAGGAAACTTGAACTATAAAAAGATAGGCTTGTAGATCTACTAGAGTATCCCAGCCTCGATCTCTCCTTCTCCCACACCCAAAAGCCCGGCTCATGTGACCTAACATGAGCCAGACTTTCTTCTTTGCATTCCTACGAGATGCCCCCAAGAGGCTGCACACCTCTTCCCCGCTCAGGTGCGTATATCGATGGAGGAGCAGCGCGTTCGCCTTTAAAATCGGGAAGCTTCCTTAGCCTATTCCATTCCAGCTTCCCGATTTTAACAGCGACCGGAACCGATATACGCACCGTCCCACAGCACGATAACAGAGTGCGCCGCCCTTCCCTTTCTCCCCCTCCCACACCCAAAAGCCCAGCTCATGTGACCTAACATGAGCTGGGCTTTCTTTGCACTCCTACGAGATGCCCCCAAGAGGCTCCACACCTCTCCCCTGCTCAGGTGCGTATATCGGGTGGAGGAGCAACGCGTTCGCCTTTAAAATCGGGAGGCTTCCTTAAACCTATTTCATTCCTGCTTCCCGATTTTAACAGCGACCGGAACCGATATACGCACCGCCCCTCAGCTCCCAATCCAAGGTGCAGCCTCTCCCTCCCCCCGACATCCCTAAAACCAATGCAAAAAAGCCCAGCTCCCTCAAAAGCAGGAGCTGGGCTTTCTCTTATTTCAATTATTTTTGCTTCAGGTTGTAGAACGACTTCAAGCCGTTGTATTGAGCAAGCTCGCCCAATTGGTCTTCGATGCGAAGCAATTGGTTGTATTTCGCCACACGGTCGGTACGGGAAGGAGCACCCGTTTTGATTTGACCCGCGTTAGTAGCCACCGCGATATCAGCGATGGTGCTGTCCTCGGACTCACCGGAACGGTGGGAGATGACAGCCGTGTATCCTGCGCGTTTTGCCATTTCGATCGCATCGAAAGTTTCAGTCAATGTACCGATTTGGTTTACTTTGATCAGGATGGAGTTACCGATACCCTCGTTGATGCCTTTTTCCAGACGCTCCGTGTTCGTAACGAACAGGTCGTCACCCACGAGTTGAATTTTGTTGCCCAATTTCTCGGTGAGCAATTTCCAACCTTCCCAATCGTCCTCGGAGCATCCGTCTTCGATGGTTACGATCGGGTATTTGTCTACCCAAGAAGCGAGCAGGTCAACGAATTCTGCCGGCGTGAAGGATTTGCCTTCGCCTTCCAGAACATACTTGCCGTCTTTGAAGAACTCGGTGGAAGCAACGTCCATACCCAGCAATACATCTTCGCCTGGCTTGTAGCCGGCTTTTTCGATCGCTTCGATGATGGAAGACAGTGCATCTTCGTTGGACGTGAAGTTAGGAGCGAAGCCGCCTTCGTCACCAACCGCCGTGTTCAGGCCTTTGCCCTTCAGAACGGATTTCAGGTTGTGGAAGATTTCAGCGCCCATGCGAAGAGCTTCTTTGAAGCTAGGTGCGCCAACAGGCAATACCATGAATTCTTGTACGTCCACGTTGTTGTCCGCGTGAGCGCCACCGTTCACGATGTTCATCATAGGTACTGGAAGTTGTTTGGCGTTGAATCCGCCAAGGTATACATACAGCGGAAGATCCAAAGCATCAGCAGCAGCGCGAGCTACAGCCATGGATACGGCCAAGATGGCGTTCGCACCCAATTTGCCTTTGTTTGGCGTACCGTCCAAAGCAATCATCAGCTTGTCGATGCCGAGCTGGTCCAGAGCGTCCATGCCGATCACTTCAGGAGCGATGATTTCGTTCACGTTCTCAACGGCTTTCAGAACGCCTTTGCCCAGGTAACGGGATTTGTCGTCGTCGCGAAGCTCAACCGCTTCGTGAACGCCAGTGGAAGCACCGGATGGAACGATAGCGCGACCGATTGCACCGGATTCCAGGTATACTTCAACCTCTACGGTTGGATTGCCGCGGGAGTCAAGGACTTCGCGTGCATATACATCAGAAATAATAGTCATGTGTATAGTCTCCTTTGAAATGTTATGTTTATGTTCCATTATGAACTACTTATTTACGTGCTGCAATCATGGAGGTTCCCGTCATCTCGTCAGGCTTCGGCAGCCCCATCAGATCAAGAATCGTTGGCGCGATGTCGGCCAGAATACCGCCTTCACGCAGCGATACGTTCTCATCCGTTACGATGAACGGAACCGGGTTCGTGGTATGCGCGGTGAATGGACGGCCATTCTCATCGAATACCATGTCCGCATTTCCGTGGTCAGCCGTAATGATAACCACGCCGCCTTTGGCAAGAACGGCATCCACCACTTTGCCAACGCACTCATCGGTGGTTTCTACCGCTTTAACGGTAGGCTCCAGCATACCGGAGTGACCAACCATGTCCGGGTTCGCGAAATTCAAGATGATCGCGTCATGCTTATCCGCTTCGATTTCTCTCACGCAAGCATCCGCCACCTCATAGGCGCTCATCTCCGGCTTCAGATCGTACGTCGCCACCTTCGGCGAGTTGATCAATACGCGCGTTTCGCCTGGAAGCTCAACATCGCGTCCGCCGCTGAAGAAGAACGTCACGTGCGGGTACTTCTCCGTTTCCGCAATGCGAAGCTGCTTCTTGTTGTGCTGAACCAGCACTTCGCCCAGCGTGTTGTCCAGATCCTTCGGCTTGTAGGCGACGAAGCCTTCCACCGTCTCGCTGAACAGCGTCAAGCAGACAAAATGCAAGCTTAGCGGGAACTTCGGTCCGCGATCGAAACCACGGAAATCTTTGTTCGTGAACACTTGGGACAGCTGGATCGCACGGTCAGGGCGATAGTTCAGGAAGATGACGGAATCTCCGCTCTCCACCAGGCTTACCGGCTCTCCTGCGCCATTCACCATGACGGTCGGCTCTACGAATTCATCATAAACCGATTTCTCGTAGGATTCGGTGATGGCTTTCAGCGGATCCGTATATTTAGGGCCTTCGCCGTACACCATCGCACGGTATGCCTTCTCGACGCGGTCCCAACGCTTGTCGCGGTCCATTGCGTAGTAACGACCGGAAAGCGTAGCGATTTGGCCAACGCCCACTTCCTCAATCTTCGCAATCAGATCCTTAACGAACTGCTTGCCGCTGTCCGGTGCCACGTCGCGTCCATCCATGAAACCATGGATGTATACGTCATGGAAATCTTCCTTCTTGCAAAGATCCAGCATCGCAAACATGTGCTCAATGTGACTGTGAACGCCACCGTCGGATACCAGCCCGTACAGATGCAGCTTCTTGTTGTTGTTCTTGGCAGCGCGAACGGCTTCCACAAGCGTTTCATTCTCGAAGAATTCTCCTTCGCGAATCGACTTCGTGATGCGGGTCAAATCCTGATACACGATCCGGCCTGCGCCGATGTTCAAGTGACCCACTTCGGAGTTCCCCATTTGACCTTCCGGCAAGCCTACGGCTTCGCCGCAAGCGGTCAACGTGGTGTTCGGATATTGCTTCAAATACCGGTCGTAGTTAGGCTTGTTCGCTTGAGCGACCGCATTGCCCACCTCGGTGTTGCGAAGCCCGAAACCGTCCATAATGATCAGAGCTACGGGTTTTGGAGCAGACATTTACTTCGCCCCCTCAACGAGTGCGATGTAGGAAGCCGGTTGTAGACTTGCACCACCAACGAGCGCGCCGTCGATGTCGCTTTGTCCCATATACTCCGCTACATTTTCAGGCTTCACGCTGCCGCCGTATTGAATGCGAACTTGGTCTGCAACGGTTTCGCCGTACAGGCCTTTAACGAGTTCGCGAATATAGGCGATGACTTCATTCGCATCCTCTGCCGTGGAGGATTTGCCCGTTCCGATTGCCCAGATTGGCTCGTAAGCAATAACGACATGAACCGCTTGATCAGCAGGAACACCTGCGAACGCTGCTTCCGTTTGTACTTTGCACACGTCTTTGGTTTGGCCGGCTTCGCGTTCTTCCAGCTTCTCGCCAACGCATACGATCGGAAGAAGACCATGACGGAATGCCGCATGTACCTTCTTGTTCACGATCTCATCGGTTTCAGCAAAATACTGACGGCGCTCGGAATGTCCAATAATGACGTAGTCCACGCCCAGGTCTTTCAGCATCAATCCGCTGATTTCACCCGTAAAGGCGCCATTATCTTCGAAATGAAGATTTTGTGCACCGATTTTGATGTTCGTGCCCTTTGCCGCTTCAACCAATGCAGGAAGATTGGTAAACGGCGCGCAGATCACGCTTTCCACGCCTTCTACTTCCGCTTTGCCTTTCACATCTTCAATAAATGAAGTTGCTTCCGGAACAGTTTTGAACATTTTCCAGTTACCAGCTATGATAGGTGTTCTCACACGATTCACTCCTTTATTCCCCCGAAGATTCTCCAGGGTCCAAACTTCATCCACTTGCTATCCAATGTAGTTCCTCATTCTATTTATCGTTCAGTGCCACAACACCAGGAAGTGCTTTGCCTTCCATGAACTCAAGAGATGCGCCGCCGCCTGTCGAGATGTGATCCATCTTGTCGGCAAGGCCGAATTTTTCCGCTGCTGCAGCCGAGTCGCCGCCGCCGATAATCGTGTAAGCTTCCGTTTCCGCACAGGCCTGTGCCACTTCACGAGTACCGTTGCTGAACGGAGCGATTTCGAATACGCCCATAGGACCGTTCCACACGACAAGTTTGGAGTTCTTGATCACTTCTGCATACTTGGCGCGAGTCTTAGGACCGATGTCAACGCCTTCCCAATCGGCTGGGATGCCGTCGATATCAACGACCTTGGTATTCGCGTCTGCGCTGAATTCGTCCGTAACGACGATATCTTCCGGCAGGTAGAAGTTTTTGCCCAGCTCTTTGGCCTTCTCGATGAAACCGAGTGCCACATCAAGCTTCTCTTTATCAAGCAGAGATTGACCGATTTCATGGCCTTGAGCTTTGAAGAACGTGTAAGCAAGTCCACCGCCGATGATGACATTGTCAGCAAGCGTAAGCAGGTTGTCGATCACGTCGATTTTGTCCTTAACCTTCGATCCACCGATGATGGCGGTAAAAGGACGGTCCGGATTCGAAAGGGCTTTGCCGAGAACGGACAGCTCTTTCTCCATCAACAATCCCGATACGGCCGGAAGATGATGAGCAATCCCCTCTGTCGAAGCGTGCGCACGGTGAGCAGCACCAAACGCGTCGTTCACGAACAGATCGGCCAGCTCAGCGAATTGCTTCGCAAGTTCCGGATCATTCTTCTCTTCACCAGGGTAAAAACGAACATTTTCAAGCACGAGCACATCGCCGTTTTGCAGTTTCTCGACTTGAGTTTTAACGGCTTCTCCTACCGCTTCATCCGCTTTGGCTACCGGTTTGCCGAGCAGTTCCGACAGACGCTGACTTGCCGGAGTCAGGCGCAAAGATTCTACGACCTCTCCTTTGGGACGACCCATGTGGCTGGCCAGGATGACTTTTGCTCCTTGCTCCACCAGATACTTAATCGTCGGCAAAGTCTCGCGAATACGAGTGTCGTCTGTAATTTTACCATCTTCGAGCGGTACATTGAAATCGACGCGGACAAACACCCGTTTGCCGCTTACTTCTACATCACGTACACTTTTCTTGTTCATCTCCACGTTCCTCCTAAGAAAACTATTCTCCTCACCGACAGCATGCAGTTGCTCTCGTATCTCTCTCTATCGTCTAACCAGCGCCCGGATTCTTATCTATTCTTCCCAGTGCTCTGGCATGAAAACAAGGAAAAACCATGAACCAAAGAGGAGACCCGTGAACGGAACTCCTCTTCGATTGAATGGCTAGATCAATTACAGACCTTTGCTTGCGATGTAAGCAGCGAGGTCAACGACACGGTTGGAGTAGCCCCACTCGTTGTCATACCAAGAAACAACTTTCACCATGTTGTCGCCAACTACCATAGTGGAGAGCGAATCGATAGTGGAAGAAGCTGGATCGCCATTGTAGTCGCTGGATACAAGCGGCTCTTCGGAGTAGTTCAAGATGCCTTTCAGCGGGCCTTCAGCAGCTGCTTTCAGAGCTCCGTTAACATCTTCAAGGGTTACGTTTTTGGAGAGCTCTACTACGAGGTCCGTTACGGAAACGTTCTTCGTAGGTACACGCATAGAGTTACCGTTCAATTTGCCTTTCAATTGTGGCAGAACGAGGCTAACCGCTTTAGCAGCACCTGTTGTGGAAGGAATGATGTTTTCAGCAGCTGCACGAGCACGACGCAGGTCTTTGTGCGGCAGATCAAGCACTTGCTGGTCATTTGTGTAGGAGTGAATTGTAGTCATCAATCCTTTAACGATACCAAAGTTCTCGTCAAGAACTTTTGCAAAAGGAGCCAAGCAGTTCGTCGTACAAGAAGCATTGGAGATGATGGTGTGGCTAGCAGCATCGTATTTGTCTTCGTTAACGCCCATAACGATGGTGATATCTTCGTCAGTAGCTGGAGCGGAGATGATAACTTTCTTAGCGCCGCCTTTCAAGTGAGCGGAAGCTTTGTCTTTCGCTGTGAAAATACCAGTGGATTCAACAACGATTTCAACGCCGTACTCAGCCCAAGGCAATGCTTCAGGGTTACGCTCAGCGAATACTTTCACTTCGCGGCCGTTTACAACGAGTGCGCCTTCTTTAGCTTCAACAGTTGCATTCAGTCTGCCATGAGTGGTGTCATATTTCAAAAGGTGTGCCAGCGTTTTTACGTCCGTCAAATCGTTGATTGCCACGATTTCAACTTCGCTGTTGTTCAGCGCAGCGCGGAATACGTTACGTCCAATACGTCCAAAACCGTTAATACCTACTTTAACCATGAGTAGTTCCCTCCATATTTGTAAAATTTATATATTCAAGATTGGCCGTTAAGCCAATCAAGACAACAAAAACGAAAAATCAGTTGTACGCCCGCGGACTCAGATGCCGGCGTCAATTTCCTTCTCGACTTCCAATGCCGCGGCTTCATCCGTAACGAGAATGTCCTCGTGTCCGAATTTCAGCACCGCATGGATCGCTTTGCCCTTGCCTTGCCCTCCAGCAATGCCGATGATGGTCTCCGTCCGCATAATATCCTCAAGCCGGAGTCCAAGGGTAAGCATTTTGTGGACAACTTCCCCATCTTCGCTGAAATAATAGCCGAAGGATTCCGCGATCGCGCCATCTGCCTGCAAGTTCCGGATAGAGCCTTCATCCAGCTTGCGCCGTCTAGCCATCTCCATGGCATCTCCGATGCCGTGAATAATGACGCGGCTGCGCCTGATCACATCCACGATCTCCTGGATGTGCTGATCCTGAACCAACGATTGATAAGCATCCTCGCTGAGCAGATCCGGCACATGAAGCAATCGGTACTCAGCCCCAACGCGCTTAGCCATTTTGGAAGCAATGGTGTTCGCTTGAATCTCCATGCTCTCCCCGAGGCCGCCTCGCGCCGGCACAAACCAAGTGCTCGTCAACGGTTCGCCGCCAGGCAAAGAGGACATCTGCTCTGCCACTTCGGCGAGCGTGGAGCCGCCTGTTACGGCAATCGTATCTCCATCCTGGACAAAGTTAAGCAGCGTTCTTGCTCCGGCCCGGCCAAGCTCACGTTTGACTTCCGGAGATGACTCGCTGTCACCGGGAATAATGACCACTTTACGAAGCCCGTAAGCCTGACGAATCTTCTCTTCCAGTTCAACCAGTCCGAACAACTCATTCATGACCGGTTCCAACTCCTCCAGCAAGCATATCCCTGTGCCGCTGATCCGCATGCCGAGCGTTTCAATCTCGATCAGCCCTTGCGCTTTCAGAAGATCAGTCTCTGCTCTGAGAACACGCTCGGTCATTGATAGCGATGAAGCCAGTGTTCTTCGGCCAACAATTCCGGACAACTTGATCTGATGAAGGATGGTATACCTTCGTTTAAGAGTATCCATCAGATCCGGCAGAAGTTGCTCTTGTATTTCTAATAGGTTACGCATGCATTCCACTCCTGCAAACTTCGTCTCGGCTCTCCTACCTGGTCGTAAAATGTCCCAGTTAAACTTTTTAAGTCCCACCCTTATTCTAACCAATAATCATGCCGGTTGCAAGTGTCCGAAAGTATATTTCTCTACCCCAGGCATTCTTATTCATTATGGCCAACTACCGGCTTGTCTATATAATAGGAACAAAGTTTTGTCCGCTATTGTATTTTTGAAATAGATGCGGTATAATCAACTTCGTTGCTGATTTTTGTGCGCCCGTGGTCCAATGGATATGACGTAGGCCTCCGGAGCCTGAGATCGAGGTTCGATTCCTCGCGGGCGCGCCATTATAACATTTATTCTCTATACTGATTACCCTAAAGTGCCCATAACGGCTCTTTTTTTTACTCAATAGTTTGACTTTCTTTGACTTTTTGATTTAAATTGTTTATCATGTGGGTAATACGGTAACAGTATTTATATGAGGTACTTAAGAGGAGGTTTTCCACGTGAGTTTTATACCTATGGTCGTTGAACAAAGCAACCGCGGTGAGCGGGCGTACGACATCTATTCCAGATTGCTGAAAGACCGCATTATCTTCCTCGGCTCCGACGTAAATGACGTGGTCGCCAATTCCATCATTGCCCAAATGCTGTTCTTGTCGGCTGAGGATCCCGAGAAGGATATTCATCTTTACATCAACAGCCCTGGCGGTTCCATTACCGCAGGTATGGCGATATTCGATACGATGCAGTTCATCAAGCCGGACGTCTCGACGATCTGTGTCGGCATGGCTGCTTCCATGGGCGCATTCCTGCTTAACGCAGGCGCCAAAGGCAAACGCTACGGTCTCCCTAACAGCGAGATCATGATTCACCAGCCGCTCGGCGGCGCACAAGGTCAAGCCACGGATATTGAAATCCGTGCCCGCCGCATTCTGAAAATGCGCGACAAGCTGAACCGCATCCTGTCCGAACGCACCGGCCAACCGCTGGAGCGCATCGAGAAGGACACGGATCGCGACTACTTCATGACGGCTGACGAAGCCAAAGAGTATGGCCTGATCGATCAAGTACTGGAAAACACACCACCGCAAGGCTTATAAAAGAAATGAAGTAAAGGGCAGGCACCGATATCCGGTGCCTGCCCTTTCTTATCCTCTGGATTCATTGAAAACTTCGAGTACTAAATAGTGAGAATATCCTCTCCGGTCGCTGTTGAAATCGGGAAACTTGAATGAATTGAAACAGGTTGTTTCCCGATTTCAAAGGCGAACGCGTTGCTCCTCCAAGGATACTCTCACTTCGGTACGATTTTTTCAATAAAACATAAAGACGGTAAGGCCATCCCCCTCCTAAAAGGCCTGCCTTAACTTGAGAGGAGGGGGAAAAGGGCACGCCTCTTGAGATACACAAAAAATCCCCTTGATCATAGGGCAGGAGTATATGCTCCACACTCAATTGATCAGGGGATTTTCGTAACTCGTTCCAGCACAGTGTTACATCAGGACAGCATCATGTTTCTAGACAAGCTATAGTATGAAATTTAATGATTACAGTTTACACAAACCGCTTATCATATACTCTTACTTCCACTGTTTCAGCTGCAACTCAAACTCAGGAAATCCATAGGCATAGGCGGTGTACTCATAAAGCTGGAAGTACAGCACCGCCGCGTTATCCTTCACGTAGAAGTCGGCATCGGCAGGCACTCCCTCAAAACCGCCGAGATAACCTCCCTCTTTCTTCATCTTGCTCAGCACAAGGTTGTTCAGCTTCTGCTTGTTCTTGCCCTGCATGTTGATGAAATCGCCCAGCTTCATTTGCTTGCCGTCCTTCAAGGAGAACGTGAAGCTTTTACGGAAAGTCATGCCATGGGCACCGCCGGTGTACGAATAATCGTACGCCGTAATGCTCAGGATGTCGTTCTGGTTGTAATGGACCACGAAGTCACCGCTGAATTCGTAAGGGAAACTGGATTCCGACGGCGGGAATTCCTCGGCGTTTCCTTCCGCACCGGTGATGACGCCGGACGCATTTTCTTTCAACACTTTGTTGATTTCGGCTTGGACCTCCGCATTATCGAGTCCGCTGATTACAGGATAATTCACAACAGCGTCTACGCCCTGAATATTCTTCTTGAGCGCAACCGATTTAATGCTAATGTCATTCAGCTTCTTCTTTGTCATGCTCAGTGTTTTCAAGGAAGGATTCCATTGTCCCTGAACGCCCATGTATTCGCTGATCGTTTTGAACGGCAGATACAGACGTCCATTGATGATCTGTCCGCCCGGCTCGCCGGCATACGAACCGTTCACCAGAATGCCGATTTCGTTTGCAGCATACACGGCGGCGCTCAGCTTGTTATAGCCGTTACCCAGTGTATACATGCGGTTTTTGGAATCATATTTAAGAGGCATCCCCAGACCATCCCGCAAAGCGGTCGCCGGCACATAAGTTACCCCATGCAGCACAAGACCTTTTTGTGACAAGGTTTTGCCGTTCCATTTCAATACAACTTCATTCTTCGACGTCTTTTGGCTGGCGGAAACGGGTGCTTTAGCGGCGCTTGCATCGATGACCTGTCCGCTCAAACCAAGACTGCCAAGCAGGACACTAGTTGCAATTAGTGATGCACATACACGAAATTTAGGATTCATATCAGAATTCCACCTTTGTTAAATTAAGTTTCCGTTAGTTGTTAATCTATTACCCTTAATCATTATAAGGAAAGCTTTCAATGTATTGGTAACAAACTGAATGACAATTTTGACTCCATGCCATAGGACCTACACATTCTCATGATTCTTTCCGAACGAACGCTGCTGCGCTAAGAAACACATCGAACAAGAGAGCACCTGAATCCGCAAGCAGCAGTAATTTACCGCCTTGGACAACGTAGCAAGAAGAATCAAACCGATGCCAGCGAGTGCACTGTGAATGCTCGTCAGCAGCAGATGCAGCGCGCTTTTCCCGAAAAAATTCAGAAATATAACAGCAGCGATCCCTGCAACAATCAAAGCAATAACCCCCATGCTCGTCAGATCACTCAAGCAGCTTCTTCCTTTCAGGGATACCTCATTTATAAAAAACGGGGCTAAACGGTGTACAACCTCCTTATATATAACAACGAAAAGGATCCTGAAGTTGTAGTGGAATTCCTGAAAATCGGCCAATTCTTCCCATTTTGGGACTAATGTCTCATTCTACTCTGCAAAAAAAAGAGCCCATCCCCTTAGGGGACAGGCTTCCTTATTACAATAATATGAAGAACCGAAGCTTATACTAACGACCGCTCTTCAATTCGGTCCATAAACGATCGTAGACGGAGAGCGAGTCACCGACGTTATCGAGCCACTCGGTACGGCCCAGTTCCTCTTCCGTCAGGTTGATCATCGTATTGGCGCGGTATTCCTCGCTATGGAATTCCATCGCTTTCGTGTTCGGATTGCTGTATCCGATAAATTCATAGTTTTTGGCGCTGACTTCAGGCTCCATCATGAAGTTGATGAATTTCTCGGCCAATTCCTTATTCTTCGCACCTTTAGGAATCGCGTAGTTGTCCGAGAATATGGTCGCTCCTTCTTCAGGCACCACGTACGCCACATCCGGATTCTCCGCCGCGATGAACGCCGCATCTCCGGACCAAACCGTGGCAATCCAGCCTTCCTCCTGAATCATCTTCTGCTTAATATTGTCCGTATCAAACGCAAGGACATTCGGCAGCAGTGTCTTCAGCTCATCGGATGCAGCCGTGATTTCCGCCTCATCCGTGCTGCTGTTGGATTTCCCTTGCTTTTTCAGCGCCATGCCGATCATTTCCCGGTTGTCGTCCAGAAGCAGGACTTTGCCCTTGTATTCCGGATTCCAAAGGTCTTCCCAGCTGTTGATTTCGTCCTTCACATACTTCTTGTTATATGCAATTCCCGTTACGCCGGACGTGTAAACGATTGAATATTTATTGCCCGGGTCATAAGACGGATCTTTGAACGTATCCGTAATATTGACGAAGTTCGGAATATTATTCATGTCAAGCGGCTCAAGCAGCTCCGATTCGATCATCGTTTTGACCATATAATCGGACGGCTGAATGAGGTCGTAACCGCTGCCGCCAGCCTTGATCTTAGCCAGCAGGTCTTCATTGTTAGCGTAGTTGTCGTAGGTCACCTTCACGTCGAACTTCTCCTCAAAGTCCTTCAGCACCTCGGGATCGAAGTTATCCGCCCAGCTGTAAATATGAAGCGTCTCCTTATCTGAGCCGCAACCGGCCAGCAGTCCTACAGACAATACCGCAACCATGCCTGCCGTCAGCAGGCGGGTCCATCTTGATTTTTTCAATTCAATATCTCCTCTCTTTCCACTTGCATGTTTTCATTTTATTTCGAAAAAAGCGTTTCTATCGCTTAGATCGGTAATGTTTTGTGTTTCTTCTGCCCATTGCCGCGGTTAAGAATATATTGGGCTAACAGGATCAGCGTGATGCTGACTAGGATGAGCAGCGTGCACAGCGCGTTGATCTCTGGCGAGATGCCGCGCTTCACCTGAGCGTATATATAGATCGGCAATGTTGTTGAGCTTGGGCCGGCGACGAAAAAGCTGACCATAAAATCGTCCAACGACAGCGTGAAAGCAATCAATGCGCCGGAGATAATGCCCGGTGCAATCTGCGGCAGCGTGACGTGCCGGAACGTTTGCCAAGGCGTGGCGCCCAAATCCTGGGCAGCCTCATCCAACTGTTTGCCCATCCCCGACAGTCGGGCGGTTACCACGACATAGACATACGACAGGCTAAACGTAATATGGGCGATGATCACCGTTGTCTTGCCAAGCGGCATGTTCAGTTGACTGAACAGCACCAGCAGCGACAGCCCCATAATAATATCCGGAATGATGACCGGCAGATACAGGAGGCCATTCATGCCGCTACGGCCCTTACGGCCCATATTCCGGAGCGAAAGCGCCGCTGCGGTCCCGAGCAAGGTCGAAACGATCGTCGAGATGACGGCCACCGTCAAACTGTTCATCAGCGCTTCCATCACGTGCCGATTCTGGAATAGCGACACATACCAATCCATCGTAAAGCCTTCCCAATTGCCGCTAAGCCGCGTATCGTTAAAGGAATAGATGATAATCATGACGATGGGTACATAGATGAAAGCCAACATAAGGAAAGAGTGAATCCCGAGCAGCGGGTGATTCTTCTTTTTCACTTATCTCCCCTCCCCTACGCGTTGATGGCGGGCTTGCATCGCCCGGTTAAAGAGCAGGATCAGCACCAGGGACGTAATCACAAAAATGACCGATAACGCCGCTCCAAAGGGCCAGTTGCGCGCACCCAGGAACTGCTGCTGAATGATATTGCTGATCATGGAGGACTTGGCGCCGCCCAAAATATCCGTGACGACAAACATCCCGGAAGTCGATACGTAGACCAGAACCGCACCCGTCATGATGCCGGACTTGCTCTGAGGCAAGGTAATATGCCGAAATGCCTTCCATCTAGAAGCGCCAAGATCGCTGGCCGCATCCAGCAGACGTTTGTCCATCTGCTCCAAGGCCACGTAAATCGGCAGCACCATGAACGGAATGAAGTTATACACCATCCCAAGCAGTACGGCGCCGTACGTATACAGCATCTGAATCGGCTCGTCGATCCATCCAACCCACATCAGCAAGCTGTTTACCACGCCTTGCGTCCGGAGCAGCAGAACCCATGCATAGGTTCGGATCAAAAAGTTGATCCAGAACGGAACCGTGATCAGAATCAATCCCCAGGTTTGGATACGCGGGGAAGCGTTGGCTATATAATAGGCCAAAGGATAGCTGACTAACAAGCAGATCACCGTAGTCAGCAGCGACAGTACCAAGGTATCCCAGTAGATGCCCAAATATAATGGATCAAAAAAAGTCTTGTATCCTTCCAGACTGAAGGAAAACACGACATTCCCGAGCGAATCCCGCGAGAGAAAGGAAATGCCGACCACGATCAGCATCGGAACGATCAGGAACAGGGATAACCACAGCAGCACCGGAGTCAACAGGAACCTTGATTTCCTCATGGCCCGATGTTCACCTCATCCTTGGCGTTCCAGTTCACCCCAACCCGTTCGCCAACCTCCCACGGATGGTCATCCGAGATATCGAGGGCAATCGTGACCTTCATCGGCTCATCGTCCAATTGGACCAGAAGCTTATGAACGCTGCCGAGGTACTGCACATCCTCAATCACGCCACTCTTCTTGGCACCCGATTCCCGCTGGGGAATGAGTTTCTCCGGTCGTACGGCAAAAAGCCCCTCAGGCGAGGAGAAGACGTTATTCTCCCCTACAAACGTGGCGGCAAACAGCGTTTGCGGTCTCGCATAGATCTCGCGAGGAGTGCCGATTTGCTCTACCCGTCCATGGTTCATGATGACGATCCGGTCGGACAGCATCATGGCCTCCTCTTGGTCGTGCGTTACGTATACAAACGTTATGCCGAGCGTCCGCTGCAAATGCTTGAGCTCGGACTGCAGGTTCTTCCGCAGTTGCAAATCCAGCGCGCCGAGCGGTTCATCCAGCAGCAGCACCTTCGGCTTGTTGGCGATGGCGCGGGCGATGGCCACGCGCTGCTGCTGTCCGCCGGACAACTGGTGCGGGAAGCGTTCCCGCAAGGCGGTCAGCTGCGTCATCGCAACAGCCTCGTCCACGCGCTCCTTGATGAGCTGGCGCGGCATTTTTTTCATTTTCAATCCAAACGCGATATTGTCTTCTACGGTCATATGCGGAAACAGAGCATAGTGTTGGAATACCAAATTCAAATCCCGCTTGTTCGCAGGCATTTCCGTCACATTCTGACCCGCCAGCCATACCTGTCCTTCGGTCGGCTGCTCGAATCCTGCTATCATCCGGAGAATCGTCGTTTTGCCGCAGCCGCTGGGGCCCAGCAAAGTCAGGAATTCCCCTTCTTTAATGGAGAGCGACAGCGGATGCACGACCGCTTGTCCCTGAAAATGCTTCTCGATTTGGACAAGTTCAATCACATGCATCAACCCCTTCTTCAAAATGTGACCTGTTCGTTTCCATGTGTACATCCTATTACCAGTATGCACAAAAACGTTCTCCACTAAGAAGAAACGGTCCTACTGCCTGTTGTGCTCAGGTTGGCAGAATCCGTTTCTTAAGGGTGGATGCGGTTAGAAGTCTCTACTAAGAAAAAAAAAGCCATATCCATGGGTATGGCTTTAAACGTTAGATCAAAGTTCAGTTTTTCGCATATTCACTATAACTCGTTTTCCCTCTATACACAACACTTTTCTGTGTATTTCGACAGGGGAAGGGCCGGATATGGCACCGGAAAATGGTATTTCATTTTTTTAAATGACATGCGAAAAAACCGTTCGCCCGATAAAGACCGGAATGAACGGTTTTTTCGCATGCTGCGTCGATTACAGCGAACTATTTCAGCTGGTATTGCACGTACAGCTGTGTCGTGATTTTGATCTCGCCCGGCTTCACGGAGGTGTTTGCGCCCGCGTCCGCTGCCGTAGACTGAGCCTCCATCGCCATTTTTTGGAGGCCATAGATGGTATCTACGCCAACGGAGCCTTCCACAATGTTCAGCACGATACCCAGCTGACGCTTGGACGCCTTCGCCATCGCTTGTGCCTTCAGGTCTGCATTCGCCATCGCCTTATCAATCACTTGAGCCTCGAACGCATCGCGGTTCTCTACCGAGAAACGGGCGTTGCCAATGGAATTGGCGCCGGCTTCGGATGCTGCATCCAGCAGATCCCCGACTTTGCTCAGGTCACGAAGCGTAACTTCCAGGGAATGATAGGCAGAGTAATTTTTCACTTTACGTCCATTCTCATCGGAGTACGTATAGTTAGGCTGTACATAGAACTGCTCGGTTTTGATATCCTTGTCGTCGATCTTCCAGGTTTCTTTCAACAGCTTCGTAATCTTATCCATTTTCTGCGCATTGCTCTTCTGCGCAGATTTTGCGGTTTCCGCATATGATTCAGCCCCGATGGAAAGATAAACGATATCTGGCTTCACTGAGATCTCGCCTTTACCAAGTACGGTCAGAAGATTTTGCTGTGCTGCCTCCGCCGCGTGCACCTCGGTTGCTCCGCTCAACCCGACCCAAGCCGTGCTGCCAGTCAGCAGTGCGCCTGCAATCATGATGGAACCTACTTGTTTGACCCATCTTTTCATCTTTGTCAGCCTCCTTCGATATTGGCATCGCTGCCATGCTTGCCTTACCCTTCTAACGTGAGGGCATTGGTAAATGTTGCATCCGAAATTCAATTAATTTATATAACAAGTAAACAGCCTTAGTCCAGTTAAGGACTAAGGCTGCCTAGTAACTAAATACACTTTTGATTAACAAATATTTAATATTGAACCATTAAGGTATTACTTTTCCAGTTATAAGTAATTGCCAGGAGAAATTATATCCCGTTCCATCTCCTCTATTTATCGTTGCATTAAGTTTAAGCCCCAGCTGTGTATTGAGCCCCCCTTCGAGAACATCTACCCAACCCTTATCCTTTAAATTAATTAAATTAGTCTCACCAGGAGTGTAGCCTATGGCGACTTCTCTTTGTTCCTGAGTTTGAGCGTAACCATTAATTCCAGGACCCCATTGCAAGACTGTTCCATTAATAGAATGAACCGAAACCCTGCCATTTGGATTTTCAATTATGTCATATCGATAGTAAATTTTATCCAGTCCAATAAAGGTCATTCCATCTTTTGTAGTAGTGTGATAATGAAGCCGTATAGTAAGCTTAACTCTGCCTGCAGGATCAAGCTTAGAACCGCCGTAATCATAAACAGCTAATGGTTCAATGGTAACGTCCGAAACATATTGTTGCATAACCTCCCCTGTTTCTGGATTTTGCAACTCTCTATAAAGAAATGTCTCATTCTCGGTAACCTTCCCATCTCCATAAGCATTACCAGTGACTCCATTTTGCAATAGAGTATTGTCTCCCTGAATTAGTGAAGTAACATCGATTGGACTGTCAACTATTGAACTTTTGTCTTCAGTATTATATTGTTTTATAACTTGATAACCATCTGGTACTTCAACATCTAATAGTGAGTTGTTACCATTATTCTCCGCTGCGCTCACCATCTCTGTTAAAGAGGATATGATCAATATACAGACCAGCGACAAGCACAACATCTTGCTCTTTATTCCGTTCATTAAATCTACCTCCATTACCATTAAATATATTTTAAACCCTCCTAAAAGTTACCATTTATACATTTCAAAGTCAATACTTATATTGTTTTTTTAGAATATTTAATGCAAATAATAAAGTCAAAGAAAACAACGTAGACCCTTATTTTAATTCTATTCTATTATGAAACCTTAACTGTTACACCGCATTTCACTATGTAAAAAAGTACAAGTTAGCAATCAAGCATTAATTTCTATATAATTCGCGAATCGCGAGATTATAATTGGTAATTACTAATACTACATTTAGTTCTTAACAATAGTAGTCCACTACTTGAACCCCCATTCATTTACTAGGTCAACTTTGTTCGCAACTTGTAGAATTACCTAGACAAAAAGTATCATCCAGGCAAGAGGATTCGCTTCATTTGATATCTGGCTAACGGAGCAGGAGAAATTGCCACGAAACATGAATAATGCCCTCCGGACTTCCAAATGGAAGGGAAGGGCTGCAAAGTTTTTTTCGTTATTTGAGCTTTCGGAACTATTTCCGTATTTCATTTCTTAGGATTAATTATGAAGTGCACAGAACACTCCCTATCAAACCCTTCCAATTCTTGAAAGAATCGAAACCCAAAAATCCTCTTTATTCCAACTTATCCACGATCACTGCTTCGTATCGCCGGAACTCTTGTATGGCACCACCACGGTAAATGCCGATCCCTTCCCCGGCTCCGATTGGACCGTTATTCTCCCTTGGTGGATATCCACGATCCGCTTCACGATCGACAACCCAAGCCCGCTGCCGCCAGCCGCGCGATTACGCGATTTGTCTGCTTTGTAGAAGCGCTCGAAGATATGCAGCTGATCCGAGTCCGACATCCCGACACCCGTATCGGTCATGGTAACCTCGGCTCCTTCTTCACCTGCTTTCAGCACAATGGTGATCATGCCGTCCTCGGGCGTGAACTTGATGCTGTTGTGCAGCAAGTTGGTCCACACTTGACTCAGCAGATCCTCCGTCGCCTCAATCTCGACCTCGGCGAGATCCAGATCCACCTGAATCCGCTTCGCCAGCCACTGCGGCTCATGCGCCAATACGACTGCGCGCAGCTGCCCGTCGAGTCGGTAACGGGCCCTTTCGAAGGCAGGCTGCTCTCCTTCCAAAGACGACAGCTTCAACAGATTGTCACTCAGCTGCGACAAGCGGCGGCCCTCTCCCTCGATGATCTCCAGGTAATGGGCTCTCTTCTCCTCGGTGAGACGCGGATTTCGGAGCGCCCTTGCAAATCCCCGAATCGAAGTAAGCGGGGATTGGATTTCATGGGACACGTTGGAGATGAAATCCTGCCGCATCGTCTCCATGCGCCCCAGCTCGCCGGCCATGTCGTTAATGCCGGAGGCAATCATCCTGAACTCCCCGCGCCATTGTTGCTCATCCATCTTCACACTGAAGTCCCCCTGGGAGATCCGGCGCATGGCATCCGTAATGGAATTCAGCATGGCCATTTGCCGGTGCTTGAAGAACATGCCCACGACCAGCATGAACAGGAAGAAGATCATGACGCCGACAAACAAGTCGATCAGCTGGACGGCATAATCCCATGGCGGCGTTCCCGTCCAGTTGTAAACAAACCGCGTTGCGTAGGTCGCCGCCGTCCATGACGCCCACAAGACCGCGAAGATCAGGATGGTCTGAAGCGTTTCCCGAACGATTTTCCACAAGATTTTGAGCGGTCTATTCATCAGCTCTCACCTGCCTCCAGGCGATACCCCAGACCGCGTACCGTTCGAATCCTGAACCGGTACTTCTCCTCCGGGAACCGTTCCCGCAGGCGATTCACATGAACGTCCAGCGTGCGTTCGTTCCCTTCAAAGTCATACCCCCATATATCCTCGATCAGCCGGTCGCGCGTCAGCGTGCTCCCCGGATAACTGGCAAGCTTGAAGAGCAGCTCAAACTCCTTTAACGGCAAGGTAAAAACCTCATCGCCGGCTTTGGCCTCATAGGTTTTTCGGTTCATCTGCAGGTTCCCGATCGTGACCGTCTGCGATGCGGCTACCTGATATCGCTTCAGCAGCGCTTTGACGCGTACGACAAGCTCCGCGGGCTCAAAAGGCTTCACGAGATAATCGTCCGTGCCCAGCTCAAAACCCTTCACGATCTGTCTCGTCTCCCCTTTTGCCGTCAGCATCAACACCGGAATGCCGGTATTCCTCCGAATCTCCCGGCAGAGCTCCCATCCGTCCATATTGGGCATCATGATATCCATCACGACCAGATCGACCGAAGCTTGCTCCATCACGGACAGGGCCTCGACGCCATCCGAAGCCTCCATCACCTCTTCCATCCCCGCCTCCTCCAGGAACACCTTGATGAGTTCGCGGATGTTCGGATCATCGTCCACAACCAATATTTTTGCCATGATGGCCCCCCTTCCTTCTACGGCTCTACAAGCTGCCTTTAAGCCTCGATTGCCTCATTCATCTGCAGCTGCTGAACGGCAAACTCCCTGTACATATCATGCTGCCCGATCAATTCATCATGCGTTCCCCGGCCCGTCACCGTTCCTTTTTCTATAAATATGATCTGATCGGCCCCCACCACCGTGGATAACCGGTGCGCGATAATAATCGTCGTCCGTCCAGCCATGAGGTTCTTGAGCGCCTTCTGCACCTCGATCTCGGAACGGCTGTCGAGACTGGAGGTGGCTTCGTCCAGCATCAGGATCTTGGGATCCCGCAGCAGAGCCCTGGCGATGGCAATCCGCTGCCGCTGTCCGCCCGAGAGCTTCACGCCACGTTCGCCCACATCCGTATCAAAGCCGCTTGGCAGCTCATCAATAAATCCATCGGCATACGCCATTTCTGCCGCTCTTCGAAGCTCAGCGTCACTCACTTCCCGGTCCATTCCGTAACATAAGTTATTGCGTATGGTTCCGGCAATCATCGGACTTTCCTGCGATACATAGCCGATCAATCCGCGCCAGGAACGTAAGGAAAAAGTATCTATGGGCGTCTTACCCAGGCGGATCTGTCCCTTCTGGGGCAGGTAGAAGCGCTCCAGCATGGAGAACAGCGTCGTTTTCCCTCCGCCGCTCGGCCCGACTACTGCCGTAACCGTGCCCGGCTCCATCTGAAAGCTGATATCATGCAGCACAAGCTCATCGGGCTTATACCCGAACGAAAGGTTCTCGATCGACACCCGCTGGTTGGCATCCGCCACCTCGTCTCCGGCCGTAATGGATTCTTCGTCTGCATCCAGGGTTTCCAATATGCGCTCCGTCGCTCCCTTTGCCTTCTGCAGCTGGGTAAAAAACGTCGTTAACTGCGTCATCGGCATGACGATCTGAATCAGGTACAGGATGAACGCAACCAGCTCTCCCGCAGTCAGTGCTCCGGTGGATACCTGCAGTCCGCCATACCCGATCACCACCACCAGCAGCATCATCAGCACAAAAGACATCAGCGGTGCGATCCAGGCAGAAACTACGCCTTCCTTGATACCGAAATTCAGCAGGTTGGTGATGCCTTTGTTCCCGTTCTCATACTCTCTATTCTCCGCATTAGAGGCTTTAACCAGCCGAATCTCCGACAGCACCTGGCTGATATTCGCCGTAAACGACGCCGTCTCGTCCTGCATGCCCAGCGATATTTTATACATCTTCCTGCCGAGCGGGACCAGGATCAATGCCGCTATCGGAATGACGATAAACATCGTCAGCGTCATTTTCCAGTTTAGATAAAGGAGCACCCCAATGGAACCCACAATGGAGATGATCCCGCTGAAGAATCCGGCCACATGGTCTGATATGAGGCTTTTGATGACTCCTGTATCATTCGTCATCCGGCTGACCGATTCCCCCGAACGGTTATGATCGAAATAGCGGATCGGAAGCACAAGCAGCTTTTTCCACAGTCGTTCCCTCAGGGCTGCCACCATTTTTTGTCCCGTAAAGCTTAACAGAAAAATGGAGATCCCGGCAGCAATCGTCTGCACCACAAACGCGATGCCAAGCCCGATGATATGGGACCGATTCATATCCGTCAGCGAGAAGCCATCCACCAGGCTCTTCGTAAACATCGGTATGACAAGTCCGACCAAGGTTGAGATCACATTCAGCAGGATCGCCACGATCAGCAGCAGCATCGGCGGTTTCGTTTCCTTCAATAACCGGAAGAACGCCTGGGAACCTGCTTTCTTGCTCCCGGCCTGTTCTTCGCGCGTGATTTCCTGTACAGCAGCACCCGTTGAACTCATTGTATTCCCTTCCCTTCCCATCCCTTTATATTGTTTGTAAGAAGAGAATATATCAGCAAGTTAAACTGAAGTTAAACGAGGGTTTACGATTCGGGAAACAACGCAAATAACTCCACCAAGTGGAGTTTATGCTTCGTTGCTTATTCCCAATGCTTGGAGGCGACCCCAAAAACAGTTTTAAAAAAGGACGGATGTCTCCGCCCTTCTCTTCCATCTATTCTTATGTACGCGGGCAAACAAGCGAGAATCCAAGAGCAGCGCCTGATAGCAAAAAAAGCCTTGCTGTAACAAGACTTTTCTTAAACTTGAATCACGGTTACCCTATTGGTTCTCGAGTTCCTCTTTGCTCACCAAGTTCACGAGTGAAGTAACCGCTTGCTCAGCGTCAGCTCCCTCAGCACTAATGTAAACTTCCGTTCCTGAGCTGATCGCAAGGCTCATAATTCCCATGATACTTTTGGCATTTACTTTTTTATCATCTTTTTCAACAAAAATTTCAGATGAGTATTTATTCGCTTCCTGAACGAACAGCGCGGCCGGTCTGGCGTGAAGACCCGTCTTTAACCGAACGACTACCGGGTGCTTTGTCATGAAAATTACCCCCTATCTAATAAATCTGCTGCATTGAAAGCGCGATTGACATTTTATAATATTATACCATTTTACCATACAGGACACTAGAAGAAAAAATCTTAAGCATTCCGAATCTTTTCAGCCAATTCATCGATTTTGCGCAGACGGTGATTGACCCCTGATTTGCTGACGGTTCCTTTGAGCAATTCGCCGACTTCCTTCAGGTTCATATCCGGATGAGCCAGCCGAATCTCTGCCACTTCCCGCAGTTTATCGGGCAAATTCTCAAGACCTACTTCCTTTTGGAGCAGCTTGATGTTCTCAATCTGACGGACGGCCGCACCGATCGTTTTGTTCAGGTTGGCGGTCTCGCAGTTTACGATCCGGTTCACCGAATTGCGCATGTCCCGCATAATCCGGACATCCTCGAACTTGAACAAGGCCTGATGGGCACCGATCAAATTGAGGAATTCGATGATTTTTTCGCCTTCCTTGATGTAGAAGATGAAGCCCTTCTTCCGCTCGATGCAGCGTGCGTTCAGATGAAATTCATTCGCCAGGTCCACCAGGGACTGGCAATGCTCCTCATACATCGAGGCAATTTCCAGATGGTACGAAGACCCCTCCGGGTTGTTCACGGATCCGCCTGCCATGAAGGCACCTCGCAGATAAGCCCGCTTACAGCAATTTTTGCGAACGATCTGTTCGTCGATGCGCGATTGAAACAGAAAGCCTTCGGAGACGATGCGAAGCTCTTTCAGAATCTCCTGAACCTGGGCGGGAATACGAACGATATATACGTTATTCTTCTTCAAACGCATTTTTTTACGCACCAAAAGTTCGGTATGCGCCTGGAAATGCTTCTTAATTAAGGAATAAATACGTCTTGCAATCGCGGCATTTTCCGTCGAAATATCCAGGATTACCTTTTTGTTCGAAAGCTGAACAGAGCCGTTCATCCGAATGAGCGCGGACAGCTCGGCTTTTTCACAGCAACTCTGGCTTTCGATCATCGTCAGTTCTTTCTTCGTCTGTGCCGCAAAGGACAAGGTACTCACCCCTTTCGTGTAATCCAATCCTGTACCAGCTGAAAAATATGATTGCTCAGCTTGTCAGCGTCATGCCTTAAGTATGTTCTAAATAGCACAAGCTTATCGGCAATAAGTTTATATCCTCGGCTGGTCACCTCATCGCGGTCCAGCAGCACGGGCTTCGCGCCCTTCTGTGCATACTTGTCCTGAACCTGAGGCGGAATCTCACCATCATTAACAATAACATAATCGAACAGATGAAGACCAATATGGTCGTAAACGGCCTGCAAATGATCGCTCACCGTATAATTATCGGTTTCTCCCGGCTGCGTCATCACATTGCACACAAACATTTTGATCGCTTCGGACGAGACAATGGCTTCGGCAAGCTTGGGAACCAGCAAATTGGGCAAAATACTGGTGTATAGGCTGCCCGGACCGATCAGAATCGCATCGGCCTGTTGAATCGCTTCCAGCGCTTCCGGCAGCGGTTCCACATGTTCCGGCTCCAGGAAGATCCGCTTGATGCGGCGCCCGGCCTCCGGGATTTTGGACTCGCCGGTCACAATCGTACCGTCCTCCATCTCCGCATGCAGAATGACAGCTTCGCCCGCTGCGGGCAGCACCTGTCCGCGAACAACAAAAACCCGGCTCATCTCCTTGACTGCCGTGACAAAATCACCGTGCAAATCCGTCATGGCAGCCAGGATCAAATTGCCGAGGCTGTGCCCGGCCAGTCCCGAGCCATTCTTGAAACGGTATTTCAATATATCGGATAACAGCGGCTCCACATCCGCGAGTGCTGTCAGTACATTACGAATATCTCCCGGAGGCGGCATCTGCAACTCGCTACGCAGTATGCCGGAGCTACCCCCGTCATCCGCAACGGTGACGATGGCCGTAATATCGAGCGGCTTTTCTTTGAGTCCCCGCAGCATGACGGACAGCCCGGTTCCTCCACCCATCACGACGATGCGGGGGCGCTTTCTAGCTTGCACAGCCACATTTATCACTTCCCTTAATTAATGCCGATCCCGCTCAGAATCTCGGTGGCTCACCGATACCGTCTCCGTTTCGCTGACGCCCAGCATTTTGCCGAGATACTCGGCAATCGCTACGGAACGGTGCTTCCCGCCGGTACAGCCAATGCCGATGATCACCTGACTCTTGCCTTCCTTGCGGTACTGCGGGATCAAGAAATGCAGCATATCGAGCAGTTTGGTCAGAAAAGCTTGCGTCTCCGGCCATTTCATGACGTATTCGTATACATCGCTATTTTGGCCGGTATTGGGCCGCAGATGCTCCACATAATGCGGATTGGGCAGAAAACGCACATCAAACACCAGGTCGGCGTCAATCGGAATGCCGTACTTGAATCCAAAAGACGTAATGTTGACCGATAACGTGCTGCTCTCCAAATGCGTGAAGCGAGAGATGATCTTCTCCTTCAACCGCACAGGCTTCATGTTGCTGGTATCGATGACCTGGGTGGCCGAATTTTTCAGTTCATCCAGCATTTTGCGCTCCAATCGGATACCGTCGAGCGGCATGCCTTCCGGAGCGAGCGGATGGCGGCGACGGCTTTCCTTGTAACGCTGAACAAGCACGGAGTCCGTGGCATCCAAGAACAGAATCTCGCAGTGGATGGTGAAGTGGTCCTTGATGTAATTCAGCGACTCCGATAAAGCGGTGAAAAATTCGCGGCCACGCAGGTCGATGACCAATGCAACCTTGCCGATCTTACCCTTCGATTGATCGATCAGCTCCGCGAATTTCGGAATGAGCACCGGGGGCAGGTTATCGACGCAAAAGAATCCAAGATCCTCCAGACTTTGTACGGCCAAGGTCTTACCTGCTCCCGACATCCCGGTGATGATGATCAGGGTGGCCATGGATGATGTGTTGCTGCCGCGGTCGGCTGCTTCCAGCATCAGCTTTCCCTCCCTTATAAGTTTAGATCAGACGATGTATGGTGAATAATACTACGAACGCAAGTGCAAACCGGCTGCGCCAACAACGCCGGCGTCGTTGCCAAGCTCAGCTGGAACGATCCGTACGCCGCGTTGAAGCGGTTCCGGTGTCAGTTTGGCAAACACGGCACGAACTTCATTAAACAGAATGTCCCCGGCTTTGGATACGCCGCCGCCGATGATGAACGCTTCGGGATTCAACACGGCCGCAACGGCTGCCATGGATTTGCCGAGGTAATAGGCTGCGCGATTCACGATGCGAATGGCGACTTCATCGCCCGCTTTCGCAGCATCAAACACTTCCTTCGCCGCAATGCTCTCCACATGCGCAAGGGAAGTGCGGTCGCCGCGCTCAACAGCATCCTTCGCCATGCGGATAATGCCGGTTGCCGATGAAACCGTCTCCAGGCAGCCCATTTCGCCGCATCCGCATTGAATGGCTTCCAGATCAGGCACGACCGAGATATGCCCTAGCTCGCCGGCCATGCCGCCAAAGCCTTGATAAATTTTGCCGTTTACGATAATGCCGCCGCCCACGCCGGTTCCGAGCGTGTAGCATACGCAGTTCTCAACGCCGCGTCCTGCGCCGCTCCAAGCCTCGCCCAGGGCAGCCACATTGGCGTCGTTGTCTATTTTGACGGGCTTGCCGAGACGCTCTTCAAGCAGTGCGCGAATCGGTACATCTTTAAATCCTACATTCGGTGCCAGAATGATGATGCCTTCACGTATATTCGTAAACCCGGCGAAGCCAGCTCCCACACCAGCAAGTTGATCCCAGCTGTATGGCGATTCTTCCACAATGTGACGCACATATTTCTCAATGTTGTCAATAACCGTGTCAACGCCTTTGGCTGTTTCCGTCGGCCCTTCGTATTTCTGCAGAAGATGCCCTTCTTCGTTACATATTCCAACTTTAATAGCTGTTCCGCCAAGATCGACACCGACGTAGATGTTCTCAGACATGTTTCAAGCCACCTTTTTCCTTCTATATTATAGATTGCTCCTACTGTACCCACTATAATTGAAGGCACTCCTGCGGTCAAGAGAAGACAACCGGACATGAAACTCGAACCAGCCCTTTAAATCCGTATGTGTAAACGCATACACACACATCCGAAATCGCCCCTGTTTGTTCATAATCTTGCTTCCCCAACTCCCCCGAGGAATCCAACATGACAAAAGTCACTCCGAAGTGATGACATCCTTTACTAACGGCAACTCCTTCGCTTTCGTATGATGAGAACAGATCATTTCGATTACGGAGGAGCGATTCCATGACAAACCCAATCCATGAACCTATTGCAGAGCTGCGGCAGGTAACCAAGATGTTCGGCAGCAAAAAAGCGGTCAACCAAGTGTCGTTTACGATAGAAAAAGGATCCATCACAGCCATTCTCGGTCCTAACGGGGCCGGCAAATCAACCGCCATCTCCATGATGCTGGGCCTTAAGGACGCCAGCGAAGGCAAGGTTCTCCTGTTCGGCCAAAGCCCGAAGGACTTGAAGGTCCGAGAGAAGATCGGCGCCATGCTCCAGGAAGTCAGCGTCATGGATGGGCTCCGTACACGCGAGATCATCAACCTCATTCGCGGTTACTATCCGAATCCGCTGTCGCTTGACGACATCGCCCTGCTTAGCGGGCTTACGCCAGAAGAACTGAACAAATGGGCCGTTAAAATGTCCGGCGGCCAGAAACGCAAGCTCAGCTTTGCGCTGGCGATAGCGGGCAACCCCGAGCTGTTATTCTTCGACGAGCCGACGGTGGGCCTGGATACCTCGGCACGCCGGTTATTCTGGCAGACGGTGCGCAAGCTGGCCGATCAGGGAAAAACCATCCTGTTCACCACGCACTACCTGCAAGAGGCGGACGATATGGCAGACCGCATTCTGCTGTTCCATCAAGGTCAAGTTGCTGCAGACGGCACGCCGGAAGCGATCAAAGCCAAGCTAACCCGGAGGTCGGTCTCCTTTATCGTGGATGCAGACCACCGGCAGGTCAAGGAGCTGCTGCGTGAAGTGCCCGGCGTCACCGATGTGTTTGAGAACAATGGCCGTTTGAACGCCGTCACGGATGATACGGACACGGCGCTGGCTGCCTTGTTCCGAGCCGGGCTCGCCGTACGCGACGTTCGCATCGATCAAGGAAGCCTGGATGAAGCATTCGACCAATTAACGATGGATCAAGGGGAGGCCGTATAATCATGACAACCTGGAAACTGATTACCTTGCAATGCAGAATGGAATTGCTTCGGATGGTACGCAATCCGTATTATATTTTCTGGTCGCTGGCGATGCCGATCCTGTTCTATTTCATCTTTACCCGCGTCGTGAATACGGGGGCGGACGATGCCGGACAATGGCAGGCGCATTATCTCATGTCGATGGCATCCTTCAGCGTCATGGGTACCGCCATCATGTCCCTCGGCATCCGACTCGTTCAGGAACGAGTACAGGGCTGGGCCGTATACATGCGGGTTACGCCGCTTCCCGGCAGCGTATATTTCTTCGGCAAAATGTTTGTGCAGACAGTCATGCATCTGCTCTGCATCCTCGTGATTTTCGTAGCCGGATACCTGATTAACGGCGTGTCCCTGACTTTCGGACAGTGGCTGCTCAGCGGACTGTGGATTCTGATCGCATCCGTTCCGTTTCTTGCCATCGGCACCCTGATCGGCTCCATGAAACGGGTCGATACGGCAAGCGGCGTCAGCAACGGCATCTACTTGGGACTGGCCGTTACAGGCGGGATGTGGTTCCCGATCGAAGCGATGCCTTCCATCATGCAGGCCATCGGCAAGTGGATGCCTTCCTACCATTTCGGCGGGGGCGCTTGGTCGATCGTGCGCGGAGAAGCTCCGGGATTGGACAATTTCGCGGTTTTGGCAGGATATTTGGTCGTATTTATGTTACTATCCACCTATATTCGGAAAAAACAACAAGCTGATTAAGGAGATAAGGATGATGGCTTCATGAAAAAATTGAAAGAGGCAAAATCCGCAGGGTTTGAGGTGTTTCCAACGCAGCTGGGGTTTTTCCCCTATTTATGGCTCATTTATATGTCCCTTCCCGTGATCAACATGCTGAGGGAGGAAGGGTGGAAAATGGGGATCGGATTTGCGCTTATTGCCTTGTTTCTCGTCACGTACCGCCAGCTCTACTTTGCCGCGGGCACCCCTCGTTTCTTTGTATGGCTGGGCATTCAGATGTCCATCATTTTCATTCTCTGCATGTGGTATCACCCGTCCTACATGTACATGGGCTTTTTTACGGCCAATTTCATCGGCTGGTATACCGACCGGCGCAAATTCACGATATCCCTCGTGCTGTTTGGCATCATCGAGACGATTCCTTTAATCAAGAACGCGAGCATGCTGGGGAAGGATCTGCTCTTTATGATTCCTTTCTTTCTCATCATGCTGTTTTCGCCCTTCGGCATCCGCTCGCTGAACCGGCGACAGGAGTTGGAAAGGGAGCTCGCCGAGGCTAACGAGCAAATCCGCAATCTGATTAAAGGCGAAGAGCGGATGCGTATTGCCAGGGATCTTCACGACACCTTGGGTCATACCCTGTCTCTCATCACGTTGAAGAGCCAGCTTGTGGAGAAGCTGGCGGCGAAGGATCCCGTGAAGGCCCAACTGGAAGCCCGGGAGATCCAGAATACTTCGCGGGCCGCGCTTCGCCAAGTGCGTGAACTGGTATCCGACATGCGGACCGCCACCTTGCCCGAGGAATTATTGGAGGCCCAGATCATTCTGGAGAGCGCCGACATCCAGCTGGTCTCCACCGGTGATCCCAAGCTGGAGGGCATATCCGACTTGGCCCACAACATTCTGAGCCTCTGCTTGCGGGAAGCCGTGACCAACGTGGTGAAGCACAGCCAGGCAAGCCAGTGCCGAATCGACATCGAGTCGCTGGATAATGAATGGCGACTGTTGGTGGCGGACAACGGAATCGGCCTTAAGGGCAAAGGTGATGGGGGAAACAGTACCGACAGTAATGGCTTGAAGGGGATGGCGGAACGGCTGTCCCTCATTGGGGGCACCGTTGAGGCCGTCTCCGAACCGCAAGGCACGAAATTGAGCATTCGCGTTCCGATCATCATCAAGAACCGGAAGGAGGACAACACCCATGAGCATCAAAGTGCTGATAGCCGAGGACCAGCGAATGCTGCGCGGCGCTCTGGCTTCCTTGCTTGATTTTGAAGACGATATCGATGTGATCGGCCAAGCCGGCGACGGCGAGGAGGCCCTATCGCAGATTGCCATCCATCAACCGGACGTTTGCTTGCTGGATATCGAAATGCCTGTGCGCAGCGGCCTCGAGGTGGCGGAGGAAGTAAAGCGGCGCGGGTATGCCAGCCGGGTCATCATCCTGACTACGTTCGCCAGGCCCGGTTATTTCGAGCGAGCCGTACAGGCCGGGGTCCAGGGATACCTGCTCAAGGACGAACCCAGCGAACGGCTGGCGGAAGCCATCCGGAGAGTGATGGGTGGGCGCCGGGAAGTTTCCCCTGAACTCGTATTCGGGACGTTGTCCGGTGCGGGTACCAACCCGCTTACCGAACGCGAACGGGAAGTGCTGCGGCTGGCCGCAGACGGAAACAGCTCCAATGATATCGCAGCGAAGCTGCATTTGTCCTACGGAACGGTTCGCAACTATATGTCCGAGATTCTAAGCAAGCTGAATGCCAAGAACCGGATCGAGGCCATCTCGTTGGCGGAAGAGAAGGGATGGATATAGACCGGAGCCCTCGGAAGCATTTGCGAGGCGCGGCCGGTATGGCTTAATACGGTTTGTAAACGACCGTCCCATAGAGAAACAGCCCCGGGCGAGTTCATTGCCCGGGGCTGTTTTTACCACTGTATTAATTGAATAAAGCTTCCTCTATAGTTTGCATCATTTCAAAAGCGCCGTCGCTTGCATTGGATGCCACGACCAACGTATGTCCGGTGTCCGGATAATACGCGGATCGGAAATTCACGCCCGGGTCGTAGCCCATAACATGATATTTGTACACATTTCCATTCTTCTCGGTGATCCACACGCCAAGCCCATATTTCAGGTCACTGTCCGGGTCGTGGGAATGGGCAGCCAGCAGCTGCTCCGTCATCGATGCCGAGAGCAGAGTATTAGACAAGAGTCCTCTCCATAACTTTGCCATGTCCGGTGCCGTCACATACGCCCCGCCATCGGCATAGCCCTGAATCGGAATGGCATACTGATTCGTTCTCCACGTACCGTCCTCCTCATCGATATACCCGAAAGCCGTATTCGCGGGCAGTCGATCCAGCGGGAAATATCCCGAATCGTTCATGCCGCAAGGCTCAAAAACAAACTGTCGGACATAATCGCGAAACGGCAGGCCAGCATGCTGTTCAACGATCAGGCCAAGCAACACAAAGCCTGCATTGTTATAGTGGAATCTCTCGCCGGGTTGAAATTTCATGGGCTCATTCTGGAACAAAGGGAGAAAGTCCCTTCCACTCCGGAGCGTATACATCGGCAAGGCCTTCCACAGATCCTCAAAGTCATCCATGACCTCTTCATCAAAGTAATCCGGAATACCCGAGGTGTGGCTCAGTAGATGAAACACCGTAATCTCCGGGCTAACATGCGGCAGACGAATATCCAGACACTCGCTCAGCTTGCTGTCCAGCGACAGCTTGCCTTGTTCAATAAGCTGGCAAACCGCAATCGCGGTGAACAGCTTGCAGCCTGAAGCGATGCCGAACCTGGTGTCCGCTTGATTCGGGATGCGGTCAGCCCGGTTGGAATAGCCGAAGGCGGCATTCCATATGATGTTGCGATTTTGATCCGTTAAGAGCACCGTTCCTGAAAAATGGCTGTTGGCAGCCCATTCCTCCATTTTATGTATCATACGTTGATCCCATCCTTTATCTAGGATAGGTATATATTAACATGAATGAGCGAAGGGATCCCGGTACAAGACCACTTTAACGAAAAAATACCCCAAATTCCGGAATTGCGTTCCGCCTATCAGAGGGACCTCCGCTCATGCCTGCGCTTCTCCAGCTGCGTAACCGTGAGGCTGAAACGTTCCGGATCCACCGGCTTCAATAAATAATGGAAGGCGTCCCACTCCGGCGAATCCGCGGCTTCGGCCGTCACATAGACGATATGAACGTCAGGCTCAAGCCGTACCAGTCTTTCACCTGCTTCCAGCCCGGTCATTCCAGGCATATCGATGTCCAAAAATACAACATCCGCCTTGCAGGATCGCCATTGCTCTATTGCATCCTGAGCCCGAGTGAACATACCTGCCACCTGCAGGCGCCCATCACGTTCAATGAGCCGCTGCATGTGCATCAGCGCCGGATTCTCATCGTCAATCACGATGGCTTTCATGTCGTCAATCCTCCCCCTATTCGTTGTTCGTCACATTACGGACGAGAAGGCACCTCAAAGCTTACCGAGGTACCGTTCCCGGGCTGACTCTCGATTTGAAGGCCTTTGCCGTACAGCGTGAGCAATCGGGCGTGTATGTTTCGAAGCCCCACGCCACCACCCGAATCGGACGCGGCGGCGAGCAAGGCGTTAACCTTCTCCTCGCTCATGCCGACGCCGTTATCCGAAACGGAAATGGTGATCTGCCCTTCGCGTTCATGAATGGAAATATGGACCGTTCCCCCGGATACCCGCTTCGTAATCCCATGCCGAACCGCGTTTTCCACGATCGGCTGTATACTGAGCGGCGGTACCAAGGCATCTAATGGCGCATGAACATCATATTCAACGGTTAAACGATCCTCGAACCGCGCCTGTTCCAGGAACAAGTAGGACTGCAATAAGGCTATTTCCTTCTGCAGCGGGCCAAGCTGGTCGCGGTTCTGGAAGTCAAAGCTGCCTCGCAGATAATGGCTCAGCTCGATCAGCAGCCGCGTTGCTTTGTCCGGATCCGTATACAGCACGGCCAGTATAGTATTCAGCGCGTTCGACATAAAATGCGGCTTGATCTGGGCTTGGAGGAAAGCCATCTCCGCTGAAATGGTCTGCCGAACGGACCGCCGGAGCTCCAGCAAATTCCGGACCCTCGCTCGCAGCTCATCGGCTTCCACCGGCTTTCTGAGGAAATCGTTTGCCCCCGCCTGCAGGCCTGTTCGAACATCGTCGGGCAAACTTCGGGCTGTCAGCATGAGCAGAGGCAGCTCGAAGAGCGTGAATTGCTGCCGGACCGTCATGCACAGCTGCAATCCGGACATCCCCGGCATCATCCAGTCCGTGATGACCAAATCGATCCCTTGTCCCGACCGGATATGTTCCAATGCCTGGGCTCCGTTGCCTGCAGTAATCAAATGGTAATTTTCCGCCGATAGCAGGCTGCGAAGCACCTGCAGATTAACCGGATCGTCGTCAACCAGCAGCACGGTAGACCCCTTCGAATGCTGTCTAGGCTCCTCCTGCTCGGGAACGCGTTCCTTTGCCGCGGCGACCAGGACTTCTCCCGTTCCTCCGAAGCCCGCCAATGTTGCCTGCGGGGGTACTTGCGTAGACGGCAGCGTAAAGTGAAAGGATGAACCCGCACCAGGCATAGACTCGGCCCAAATTTCCCCTCCGCCCAGCTCTACCAGTTTTTTCGTAATGCTCAGTCCGATGCCCGTGCCGCTATATTCCCGATCGGATGCATATCCGATCTGATCATAGGATTTGAACACATCGATCAGCCGCTCCGGTGAGATGCCGATCCCCGTATCCGTCACCGATATCCGCACATGGCCGTTCCACGCATGAGCGGTGACCTGTACCGTTCCCGTCTCCGTGAATTTCACCGCATTCCCAAGCAGGTTGTACAGAATTTGCCGCAATCGATCCTCATCGGTATCCAGCCATGGCAGATTGTCCGGCCATTCCTGCTTCAGGGAAAGCGGTTTGCCGGCGGCAAGGTGCATCACCACTTCGAGCACGGATTGGGTAACGGCTTTCAGGTCGACCGGCTGCCGCTTAAGCACAATCTCCCCATTTTTCAGTTTGCTAAAATCGAGAATATCATTCACGAGCGTGGATAACCGCTTGCCGGTGGACACAATCATGGACAGCTCCCTGGACTGTCGATCGTTCACGGAGCCTGAGCTTCCGTCCATCAGGGACTGGGCAATATTCACGATGCCATGCAGAGGGGTTCGAAGTTCATGCGATGTATTCGCCATGAATTCGTCCTTCAAACCATCCAAGGTCAGCAATCTTCGGGAAAGCTGGTCTACGTCGGTAAACGCCCTGGAGAAGCGCTGGGCAAGCAGCATGGCCTGCGTTACCACAAACAGCAGCATTTCAAGCGGAACGATGGCCAGGCTGTTGTAAACTCCCATTAAGCTGAGCACATGGACGACAATCACCACCATAATGCTCAGAATGCCGATCACCATAAATTCCGTATCCGCAGACCTTCGCCAAATCCCCCTTCCCATCACGAATGTGATATATCCAATGATACATACAGAGAACATATAAATGACCGGCTCCATTTTGGAGAAGACAACCGTGGGCAAAGCAAGCCCGATTCCAACGGCTATCATCGTTGCCGCATTGCTTAAACGCAGGGCCCATTGGTGAACAAGTCCCTGAACGGCTTCCGCTATATAACGCAGCAAAAAGTAATACACGAAAGCGGAAAAAACCAGCTGAATCCGGATGAACCATTCATATGAAAGATCGGGCCATACCGAAGACAACAGCTTCTGGCCGTGTGTAGCCACGTAGATCATCGAGGACAGACAGAAGAGCCCCAGATGCAGGAGCGATTTCTCGTTCCGCTGCATTCGATACAGGAGCAAGAAATACATAGCAGGAATCAGGAAGCCCGCGAGGGTCATCAGATCGACAAACACGGCGGTTTCACGGCTCTTCATCACCGATTTCATGTCGCCAAATATCAGCGGAGAGAAGATGCCCCCTGAAGAATAAATAAAGTTGGTTACCTGCACGATGATTTCAACTTCGTTCCCGTTAACCTGGGCATAACCGACGTATGGAATATTATTGGGGGTGCTCCCCTCTCCGGACATTCCGGGTGAGCCGCTAGCCCCGATTTCCTGACCGCTCATAAAGATCCGGTTAGCCGTCCTTATGTTGCCGGTATGAAGGCCGTAGATGCCTTCCTCCGCCTTTAATCGAACAACCAGCCTAAACGTTCCGACCCCCTCAGGCCCGGACTCGCCGTTCTCCATAACATAGCTGTTCCACTTGCCGGGTATCGATACGACGCTTGTGGGAGACGGCTTCTTCTCATTCGGTGTTCCAGCTGCAAAGCTCTCTGGGGTTAACAACTGTCCCCGATAGAACTCCCACTCCCCGTTGAGCGGGACCCCGCCTTCCTTCGAAAAGTCCCATGCTGTTAAATCAAGTCTTCCTTGGAAAGCTTCAAGACTTGCATTCGGGGTCACGATAAACCGAACGATAAACCATATGGGCAAAAGTATAACCAGTGCCAACCCGACAAACATCACGCGCCGCTTTTTGTTCATGACAGACCTACTTCTCTATATAAATGTTAGGATTCTGCCAACATAGAGCTGCTAAGCTACCCAATATATCGGCATTTGGAATCAAGATTGAAAAATCCCCTATAAACTATTCTCCGCAAGCATGAAAAAAACCCTCCTGCCAACCGTGGCGAATTCATTATTTATGAATCCGGATCACGACTTGCTAGAAGGGCTGGCTTATACAATTTACATATTGCACTAATATTTCGCCCACATCGTCAGCAGAATTACCGGGACCGCAAAAATAAGCAAACCGACCCCGATCATTGCGGCGACCTGCAGCATAAATGCTTGTTTGGATGGACCGGACGGCTGCGGCATTCCGCATTGAACACAACGATTGGAGGCAGCATATACCTTACCGCCGCAGCTGACACAAATCCCATCATTCCTCATGAATAACGCTCCTTTACTTGTTAAAACAACATCGACATCAAGACATTTCTATCTCGGTTAACATGCTGTAATGAATAGAAGCCCAACCGACCGCCATAATAAGCAATCATGGATGCCGGATTTTATTTGTGAATATTATCACATAAATGCGGTCACAAGTAAAGCATGAATCGTTTCATGATTCATGTTATCGGAATCCCCTTCTGCGGAAAAAAATCAAAACCAGGAACCAGCACAAAACCAGGAAGCCTGCGGCTCCCTGGTATGCTTCTTTCTCGAAATCTAATCGGGACCACCCTGGGAAGGGCTATTTGTTCTTGGCATGCAATACCAAGTTTCCCACTCCACCAATCGCAAACAACAAGGAAACGATTCCGAATCCCCATTGCCATGAGCTTCGATCCGTTATGAAAACAACCACCAAGAACGCTATCGCGGCCAAAAAATTAAGCAGTGCCACGATCAAAAATTCTTTTTTCTTCATTGTTCATCCTCTACATTCCTACAGAATCAAGTCTGTCCAGTCTACGTACCGCTGTCGTGATCATATCATATTTTGGGCTGCGAGGTATGATTGCTTATTCACGCTCACCGTATAAATGTTATCGTTTGCTCGGTCCACGGCGCACCATGAAATGCCTTCGCCACTCCATGAGCAACAATCTCCGTCTTCAGCACGTATTTCCATTTCACCGTAGCCGACCAAGCTCCTTCGAACAGAAACGGCCTCAATCTGATCTCATGTTCGCTAGCCCAGGCCGCTACGACCCTTTCCCCATCGAACGTCATATCGAAGCCCTCTTTGAACCATGGATGCTCCTGATCCTTGGAAACACCCGGCGCATTCATGTTCACATAGAGCGAGATGTCATCGCACAGCTGCAGCAGGCCAAACTGCCTGTGAATCACGGCTTCGCCGGGAAACGAGTAATGATCACGCAGCCTTTTTTGCCGATCCAGCTCATCTTGATAGAACTCCACCAGCGGCGCTTCAGTGGCGTTTTTCATAAATGACGCGAAATGAAGGCTGCAGAGATACCCTGCATAAGGACTCATCGCTTCGATCTCATCAACGCCCTTGGTATACATTAGCATCTTCGGCATGACCGGATAATCGATAAAAGTGAACGGAGTCCGGCTTGCATCATTCCAGATCGGCGTATCATCCATTCGAAGCCAGGCGCGGTCATGCTCAGTTATAGCCAGCAGCACTTCTTCCCTTACCGTCTCATCCATAAACAGCTCTCTCCGAAAGCCCCGGGCCACATCGCCCGAGAAGCGGCCATGGTCGTCCTGGGTCGTCATAACAAAAGCATCTTCCGTCTCGCGAATGATCATCCGATCATCTCCCTTCGATTCGTCTTACCCCAGATACGCCTTTCGTTTCATCACGGCAATGATATCTCTGGACTGGCCTTGATGCACGCTCGTATCGAAGCACGAGATCAATTCCCAGCCGTCAATCCCGTAGCTGTTCAGTAAATCCTCGAATTCCTCTTCGTTCACTTTACCCCCAAGGAATCCTCCGGTTTTGTATTTCAGCGTTTTGTATTCCCATTGATCCATAGCTGGCATCCCCCGTTATTCCATTGATTTTGGCAACAAACCTAGAGACCTTCCAGCCTGCCAGGCATCCATCAGTTCGTATCCCCGACATAGCAAACCGCTGAGCGCCCCGCTTTATCCAAGAGTGGCTTGACCAGCGAGCGGGGGTAGATTCGAATCCCATCCAATGAAGACAAATCGATCCATTCCACGCCCACCTGATATTCATCCGGGTTATGTCCTTGAAACAGACCCCCTTCATCCGCCAAACGGCATTCAAAATAAAATTCCACTTGGTGCACGTCGGAATCCCATTCCGCGAACTCGTGGTTGGACCCTATGTATTCACGGACATGCAGCAGATCTTGGACTTCCACCCTGCGCCCGATTTCCTCCAGGCACTCCCTAACCACGGCTTGCACCAAGGTTTCGCCCTTCTCTTGCCCGCCGCCTGGAAACAGATAGAAGTCCCCCCATTGATCTACATTCTTCGTTAAAAGGATTTGGTGATCTCGGACAATCATCGCTTTGGCCGAGTTTCGAATCGGTTTCATGGGCAATCTCCTTATCGTAACGTTTCTTTCTATTTTCTATTGTAGCAAAAATAAATCCTCTATAGGCGAACCCACTGTCAGCATATTGATACAAACCGATAACAAGCCGGTATACCATGAGCATGCTCAAAGAATACCGGCTTGTTTTGCGCTGGAAGCATAACTCTCGGTCCGTCTCTTTTTGCTAGCGCCTGTATGAGCCATCCTTCCGCTTCTTTAGTACGACGACCGCCGCTAACCCAACGATCAATAGGATCAACCCCACGGCAATCCAATCCTTGATGACCATCCACGGAACACGGGCACCCCCGTACTCGCCTTCATAACGAGCCATCAGATAGCCGGCCTGCGTCTCAACCGCTATGGCGGTTTCGGGGGCGATTCCCTGGATCGCATAATATTTCGTTCCCTTCGGGTACACATTGGAGAAGTTACCGCCGTAGGTCCCTTCCCGATCCGTATGATAGGTGACCTCCCCGACCACGTCACCAAGCGCGGACGCTTCCACGGGATTTTCCGACACGACATAAATCCTCCCGTCATTCACGACAAACGAATATGCCCATGAGGCAAACGCAGCCGGCGATGAACACATGACCAAGAGCAGAAGCGTAATCAGCGGTATTTTCATATACCTTTCCGTGCGATGAAGATTCGGCATGGTCCACCTCGGATATCAGAGTCATGTACCTTCGTTCGTAACGGGAGGCTATTTCACCTGCTTGCTTCTGCCATCGACGATCAGCTCGATGCCCGGCTCGTTCGTCCCTCCCGACATACTGTAGAATGGGTCCGGCTGGTCCAAGAAACCCTCAAAGGATTCATGGACCTGAACCTTTCCTCGCGGCCGAACCGCAACCACCTTTGGCTCGAAATCAATCACCCTTCCGCCTACATCCACGCTTAGCGGGCGTACCGTAACCTGCCGCTCGGTGCCGTAACTGTAAATCTGAATATGGCAGCGTGCCAGAATAACCTCGTTCTCTGTACGATATTCGCAGTTGCTGTCTTTTTTGGAATAGGCGACGGTGGATATTCCGCTCGAATTAAAATTGGCCACAAACATGACGGACTCCGATACGAACGGAAAAACGACGATCCATGCGATACAACCGATCATCACCCGGCTCATAATCTTCGGATAAATTGGGCGATAAATGCTCGTTACCCGCAGAATACCGAACGTCAATAAGATAAGACCCGCAATAACGGGCAGATGAAGACCATAGTTGCCTTGCTTAGTCCATGGCGAGATCCCTGCCCAACGGAACAGATCATCCCCAAACGAATAGCCCAGATGCTGATTGGAAATGAAGAACAAACCCAGGATAATGGCAGAAATGGAGAGGATTTTGGCTTTCAGTTGTATCTCCCCCTCGACGAATCCATTTTCCACATTATAACAAATAAGAAGACCTGTGGTAACCGGCTTTAATCCGCCTTATGCACGGGTTTATTCTCTACGATAGCGAGCTTTGTTCCACTCTTGGCCTCATGCATCAGCTTCCGGTCGCGATGAATGAGACATAACAACACGTGAAGGAATACAACTGCGTCCAGCAGCAATATCCCCAACGCGTACATCGCAAGCAGGACATTAGAACCGGTGACATTCACCGTAATAAACAAGGCATGGAACCCGCCCCATACCACATAGAGCAGGCCGTTGCGGACAATCACTTCCTTCAGCTTCAGATGTTCGCCCGCTCCGCGGATCTGGACCCGGACGACCCATTTCCCCAGCGTCTGCCCCTGCATCATATAAGGCAGCACGATATAATATAAAATCACGGCAAAGAAGTATGCCCCCCTCACGTTTATTACGGTCAGCACGCCAATGATCGGCAGTATGACCGCTGCATCAATGCCAAAAGCAATGGCACGGCGCGTATAACTGACCCGCTTCTGCGACAGATCCACCTTCTCATCCAGACGATCCAGGCGGGGCAGGTGATTTTTCATCCAATCCGCCAGCACGAGGCCCATCATTCCGCCCAGGGTATTCATCAACAGATCGTCCACGTCAAACAATCGGTACGGGTGATCATAGAAGCCGTAAATGCCGGTCACCTGGGTTACCTCGAAGAACAACGATAAACCGAACGAGGCCGCCAGACATGCAACCCAAGACGCTCTCGCATAATAACGAAGGAACATGCCGAACGGTACCACGAGCAAGACGTTAAACACGACCTGCAAGAAGGCTCTCTCCTTCAACAAATGCGTGTAAGTCGATGGCACGCCCCATACCACCTTGGTCTCCTTTAAGATGTCCTGTATGAAATTCAGCGGCATCCATTGCATAACCGAGGCGACATCCATCGGAGCATTATGCAGCGAGGCAGGCAAAGGAAGGAGCACAAGATACACTGCGTTCATCATGTACAGCAGGAATAAATACAGTAGAAATCCCCGGAATTTATTAAAATAGCCATATTTGCGATACTGCACGATCAGAAAGGGAACTGCGCACAGCAAAGCCGCTATGGGAAAGGTTAAAAATGCATAGGATATCGGAAATAGATAGGCTTCCAGCATGCTCTCGTTCACTCCCTCTGTGATGTTCTACTTATAAAGTACAGGACCAAGTTTAAATGACGGGGATCCCTTCGTTTAAAATGCGTTTAAAAAACGCATAACCGCATCAAGGCCGACATGCCTGTCAGCCTCGCGCGTCGCAAACCGAATAACCCACACCATCAGTGTGGGCAGGTCACCATATACAAGACGCATGGATTCAATGTCATCGGAATAACATGGTCGTTATTCCCGCCTTACGCGTTTATGTTGACGGGAGTCGGCCCCAGTGCTTCCATGCAGTCCCGTTATTCCTTCCGTTTGCGGGCGGCTTTTCCAAAGCTAATCTTTCGAGGAAGTCCCAGCTTGAATTCTTCACGGTGCCCATTCCACTCTATCTGGATCGTTAGATTCTTGTTCGGGTTCATCATATCGAGCAGATGCGCCAAATCCAGCGCACCCTTGGTCTCCTTCATGGCAGCATGGTCGGTCCCCACAACGATTCCGCCCTCCTGAAAGCGGCCCGTCATGTCCTCCAGCCGATAGTTAATCTGCCCATGTTCCAGAGGCTCACTCCCCGAGTACTGAAGCTTCAGCTTTCCGCCAAGCGCATCCTGAAACATGGTAAGCTTCGCATTGACCTTATCCTGATGGGTAACGGCATAAGTTGCTTTCCAATACTCACCCTTACCTATCAAGGTCATCGTTTTATTTCGATTCACAGGACACCCCTCCTCATGTGGAACGACCAGTTATCTCGATTAGGCTTATATACATAATAACGAGCAAAAGAAAGAAATGGTTTTTCAACTTTTCAAATAATGAAGGATTTCGAGTAAATCGCTAATCTCCCCATCCTTGGCAAAATCCCGACCATAATAGGCATCCGGCTTCCAGATGCCCTTCATGCCGATCAGCCGGCTTGCCGTGACGTCGTTGTCCGGATGGTCGCCGACATAGATGGATTCCCCGGCCTTTGGATTCAATGCGGCTTAATGTATTGGCAAAAATCCTCAGATCGGGCTTGCGCAAGCCCTCCCATTCCGAGATTGTACGAAGCGAACCAGTGACGTATCACGGTCAAGCAGGGTCCCGTCCAGATCAAAAACAACGGTAGTGATCATATCTCCCGTCCTTTCTTTGAGAGTACAGGTAATAGCTTAAGCGATAGCCCTGCAAGTTCAGAAGAGTTGTCGCAACAGCATCCGGTCATCTAATCCTCCGCTTTCCGGTATACCCGTTCCGGCCTGCCCACCGTGCCGTATGAAATATCCGCTATGAGTATGCCCTTCTCCACGAAGTACTCCAGGTATCTTCTCGCTGTCGTCCGGCTGAAGCCTCCACGCTTGCCCAACTCCTCCGCGGTCCACACGTCCTCGGACTCCTCGATGTAGGATAGGATCTTCTCACTCGTCAGTTTATCGATGCCTTTTGGAAAATACGCTTCCCTGTCCATCCGTTCACCTGCACGCCATAACAGCTGGTCGATGCTCTGTTGATCGATCTGCTTGTTCGCTCCGCCGAGCTGCTTCATCTGCTCGTAATATTTCCGGTAGGCTTTCAGCTTCTCCTGGAAACGGTCGAAGACCACCGGCTTGATCATAAAATCGTACACTCCGCCGCGAATCGCCTCCCGCACCGTATCGAATTCCTTGGCTGCCGTTATAATAATAACATCGGTATTCGGATATCCCCATTGTATATGCTGCAGCAGGTCCAATCCCGACATATCGGGAAAATACAAATCCAGCAGCACCAGATCAGGTGCCAGAATGTCCAGGTGCTCATGCGCCTGAGCCCGATCCGTTGCAATGCCGACGACCTCAAAGCCCTCTACCTTCTCAACGAACCGTTGATTAATGCTGGCAATACGCACATCATCCTCAATGATTGCGACCCGAATCATGTACATCCCCCCTTGTTTTTGGTATCTTGACCGTGAATACGGCCCCACCTTCAGGTGCGTTGCGGAATGCAATTGTACCCTGCAGTTGCTGTACGGTCTCGTTGACGATCGAAAGGCCAAAACCTCGATTCCGCTCCCCCTTGGTGGAGTAACCCAGCTCAAACAGACGATCCGTTCCAGCCTCGGCAATACCGGTCCCGCTGTCGGATACTTCGATCATTAATTCATTGGCCTGATCGTGTAACTCTATCCTTACCCATCTGTTCTCGGATTTGGATCCCAATGCCGCCTCCATGGCGTTGTCGATCAAATTACCGATAATGGTAACCAGCTGGTTTCGGCTAATATGACCGGGAATGTCTTTAAAGGAACTGCTCCGGTCGATCTCAACCTTCACCTTCAATTCGCTTCCGCGATTAAACTTTCCAATAAGAATGCCGCCAATGATCGGGTCGGGAATCTCCTGCAGCAGGAATTGAATCAAGTTCTGGTGCACATCGGTCTCATGCGTAATCAGATCCATCGCCTCCTGGTACGATTCCAGCTGAATCATGCCGTATATCGTATACAGCTTGTTGGAATATTCATGCGTCTGCGCGCGCAGCGCTTCCGTATATCTCTTCACCTGCGTGAGCTCTTCGGTCAGATGCAGCAGTTCGGATTTATTTCGAAAGCTGGAGACCGCCCCTACTATCCGCTGCTCATGATCAAAGATAGGCAGCCGATTCACCACAACTGCATGATCGTTAATGACCATCTCTTGATCCTTCTCTGCTACCCCGGTCTGCATCACCTCCAGCAGCCTGGTGCCCGGGATAACGTCCTGAATATACTGCCCGGTGATCACCCTACGCTCCTCCGGATCGATCAGCATCATGGCTGTATGATTGGCCAAGGTTACGACGCCCTCCCGATTGACGGCGATAATGCCTTCATGAATCGTTTCCAGAATCGCCCGTTTCTCTTGATATAATAAGCCGATTTCCTTAGGCTCCAGCCCGTGAATGGATCGCTTGACGCTCGACGATATCCATATAGCGCCGCCACATCCCAGGATTAACGCAATTCCTGCAAAGAACAGGACACGATTGCGATACGATTGTGCCGAAATTTCGATATCCTTCATTAAAATACCGACCGATACGATACCGATGATTTCGTTTTTATCATTGTAGATCGGCGTCTTCCCCCGGAGCGAGGGTCCCATGGAGCCAATCGCCTTCGATATGATGCTCATGCCCTTCAATACCGGGCCGTTGTCGCCACCGACCATCTCTTTGCCGATCCGATCGGCGAGCGGATGCGCATAACGGATCCCTTCTCGGTTACCGATGACAATATACTCCGCGTCCGTCTCCAGCCGAATTTCCTCGACCACAGGCTGAATGATGGCAGACGGGTTCTCTTCCTCGAACGCATTCTGAATGACATCCATTTCCGCCACGGCCTTCGCCAGCTTTAATGCCGAAGAGCCGATGTTCTTCTCCAGCGTGGTGACGAGCAGTCGCTCAAAACTGAAGGTCAAGGCGACAATGACAGCAAACAACAAGGTGCCTATAAGCAGAATCAATCTCGTCTGTAAACGCATTCAAATTCCTCCATAAGCATTGTCGCCATAAACGCGGCTCTGATTTTCCTATTGTATTCTAGATCACACCTGTAACAATAGTCTCTGGAAAAAATCGGCCGTAAATTTTATGAACAAAATTAGCGAAATGATGTTTTTTCAACTTATGCCGCAATTCTATTCAAGCCAGACGCTCGATGATAGTATGAAGAAACCTCGATAGGTAAGCGCTTACAGTAATTACGAGCATTGGCTATCCCATGAAGGAGGAACTTATTCATGCTAAAACGAACTGGCTTCAAAATCATAGCTTCTGCATTTGTCCTGGCGATGAGCCTGACAGCCTGCAGTACTCCCGGAAGCAGCACCGGCGAATATCCGAAAAAACCATTTATCGTGACCGCGCCTTCTGGCGCCGGCGGTGGATGGGACAAAACCGCACGTTCCCTCACCAAAGTACTTACGGAAACAAAGCTCATCGAACAAACCATGACGGTTGAGAATAAGCCCGGCGGCGGCGGGACCGTGTTTCTCGCAGAATACGTAGCAAAAGACAACAAAGATCCCTACAAGCTGTTCGTCAGCTCTCCGCCGATCCTCATCAACAACTTGAAAAAGGAAGGGAACAGTCCGTTCGGCTACAAGGACGTGACGCCGCTCGCCCAGATGACCAAAGACTTCGGAGCGATTGCCGTACCGGCAAACTCTAAATTCACCGACCTGCAATCGCTGGTCGATGCGATCAAAGCCGATCCAACTTCCGTCACACTTGCGGGCGGTTCCGCTCCGGGCTCGATGGACCACTTGATCAGCGTTCTCCCTGCTTTCAAATCCGGCTTGGATCCAAGAACCGTGAAGTACTTATCCTATGACGGCGGCGGCGAGGCCATCGCGGCCCTCCTCGGTAACAATGCCGACGCGATCGGCACGGATATCTCTTCGCTCGGGAGCTACCTGAAAGCAGGTAAGATCAAAATCCTGGCCGTTACCTCAAACGAACGCCTGGGCGGAGACTTTGCAGATGTGCCGACTCTGAAGGAGCTGGGTCTGGATGCCGAATTCACCATCTGGCGCGGTGTATTCGGTCCGAAGGGACTGTCAGAAGAGCAGCTGGCCTTCTGGGACAAAACGCTGAAGGAGCTCTCCGAGAGCGAAGTGTGGCAAAAAGAGCTGGTTGCCAACGACTGGGCAAGCGAATACCGAAACGCCGCTGACTTCAAGGCATTCCTTGAAGAACAGGAGCAAGACGTGCAGGAGCTGCTCACAGCGCTAGGCATGCAGAAGTAAGCGTTGGAATTGAGGGAGCGGTGCGCTCCCCTCTCCCGTTTCATCCTTGAGGAGGTGTCAACCTTGAACAGAACGTTTGACCGCTACGCCAGCATCGTATTTCTACTCCTTGGCATCGGCTTTATGTGGCAGAGCGCCAAGATCAGCGCATCCGCATACGGGAGCACCGTCGGGCCTAACATATTCCCGTTTGGTCTCGGGTTGGCGCTTACGCTGCTAAGCATTCGTTTGTTTTATGAAGCCCTGAAAGCCAAGCCGACGGAGAACCATGCAGAGAAGCTCGACTACAAACGATTTTTCATGATTTTTGCAGCAGCGTTTCTCTATGCCTATTTCCTGGAATTCATCGGATATATCATCGGCACCTTCCTGTTCCTCCTGTTTGCGTTCCAGACGCTGGAACGAGGCAAGTGGCTGAAATCCATTCTGATCTCCGCGCTGTTCTCCGGCGGCGTGTACGTCATCTTTGTTGTCTTGCTGGAAGGCTCCATGCCGGGCTTCCCGTCTTGGCTATCATGAGCATGGGAGGAATCTACTATGAACGTTCTGGATTATTTGGCGGATGGCTTTATGACCGCCTTGCAGTGGCATAATCTGCTCTTCGCCTTTATAGGCGTGCTGATCGGCACTTCGGTCGGCGTGCTGCCCGGCATCGGTCCCATGAGTGGCGTCGCACTTCTTATCCCCGTCACCGCCTCCATGACAAGCGGTCTGCCAGCGGAAGCAGCAGCAACCAGCTCCATCATTCTCCTCGCAGGCGTTTATTATGGGGCCATGTACGGAGGCTCTACAACTTCGATCCTGCTCAATACTCCCGGAGAGTCCTCGTCTGTCGTGACGACGCTGGACGGCTACCAGATGGCGAAGCAAGGCAGAGCAGGCCCGGCCTTGTCCATCGCTGCGATCGGCTCTTTCGCAGCCGGGCTCTTCGCGCTTGTGGCATTGATCGCGCTGGCGGAGCCTTTATCCAATGTAGCGATTAAATTCGGCCCGGCCGATTATTTCTCGCTCATGCTGCTTGGACTCTGTGCAGTAAGCGGGCTTGCAGGCAAATCGATCACCAAGGCACTCATCATGACTGTATTCGGTCTGCTGCTCGCTACCATCGGCATGGATACCGTATCCGGCGTTGCCCGGTTCACCTTCGATATCCCTATCCTGTACTCCGGACTGGAATTTCTAACGATCGCCGTCGGTTTGTTTGCCCTTGGCGAAGTGTTCAAATCCATCCTGGAGAGAGACTACGCAGCAGGTCGAACTTCCAAGATCGGCCACATCCTGCCGACACGTAAAGACCTGAAGGATAGCGCGGGGCCGATTGCCCGAGGCTCGATCCTTGGCTTCTTTATCGGTATTCTGCCGGGCGCCGGCGCAACGCTTGCTTCCTTCTTCAGTTATATCGTTGAGAAAAAAGTAAGTAAGCATCCGGAATCCTTCGGCAAAGGCAACATCGCTGGCGTTGCTGCCCCCGAATCGGCCAACAACGCGGCTTCCGGAGGTGCCATGATCCCGTTGCTAACGCTGGGCATTCCCGGTTCCGGGACAACTGCCATCCTGATGGGGGCGCTCATCATGTATAACATCCAGCCAGGCCCGCTACTGTTCGAGGAGCATCCTCAAGTTGCGTGGGGACTGATTGCGAGCATGCTCATCGGCAACCTGCTTCTGCTCGTACTGAACATGCCGCTGGTCAAAGTATTTGCCAAGGTCATCCAGACCCCGGCCAAATATCTCATTCCGATCATCATTGCCATCTCCATCTTCGGCGTTTACGCCGTGCAAGCGCAGATCTTCGACCTGGTCCTGCTGCTCATCTGCGGCATTACCGGCTTCCTGCTGGCCCGCAATGACTTTCCGCTCGCCCCGCTGGTACTCGGACTCGTGCTGGGTCCCATGATCGAGAACAATATGCGCCGGGCGCTCACCACGTCTAACGGCGACTTTATGATTTTCCTGCAGAAGCCGATGTCACTGGCATTTCTCATCATCGCCCTGCTCTGGATTGTCGTTCCGATTCTACTCAAGCGAAGAGGCAAGGAAGTTGTCGTGAACGAAGAAGGCTAACCATCATACGTATATCGATAGCTCAAGGAGGCAGTCATGAATACCAGCAAACTAGGCGGGAAAAGTGTCATCGCTAGAATTGAAATGAATACGGAAGAAGCCAGCTTCGGTCAAGTAACGGCCGCCATCTTTGAGGCTGGCGGCGACATCGTGGCCATTGATGTCATTCAGACGAGCAAGCATACCACGATTCGCGACGTCACCATCACGGTAATCGACACCATCGACATCGACATTATTGCCGAGCGCATTCGCAGCATGTCCGGCGTTCAACTGCTGCATCTATCTGATCGCACCTTCCTGCTGCATCTTGGAGGAAAGATTGAAACCAAGCTGAAAGCGCCGATCCAGAACCGCGACGACCTCTCCCGCGTGTATACGCCGGATGTTGCTCGCGTATGCATGGCGATCCACGAAGAACCGCGTAAAGCCTTTACGCTCACCGTCAAACGTAACACCGTGGCCGTCATCTCCGATGGCAGCGCCGTCCTGGGACTTGGCAATATCGGCCCCTATGCGGCCATGCCGGTGATGGAAGGCAAGTCGATGCTCTTCAAGCAGCTGGCGGACGTGGACTCCTTCCCGATCTGCCTGGATATGCAGGATACCGAGGGCATCATTACGGCGATCAAAGCGATCGCTCCCGCGTTTGGCGGTATCAATCTGGAGGATATCTCCTCGCCGCGATGCTTTGAGATTGAGCAGCGCCTGCGCGAGGAATTGGACATCCCGGTGTTCCATGACGACCAGCACGGAACGGCCGTCGTCCTGTATGCAGCCTTGATCAATGCGCTGAAGGTCGTCGGTAAATCCGTGGAGAATCTGAAGGTGGTCGTCTGCGGCATCGGCGCCGCAGGCGTTGCCTGCAGCAAGATCCTGATGTCAGCGGGCGTGAAGAACATCATCGGCGTCGATCGCCTCGGCGCGCTGACCGCCGATCAGACGTATGACCATCCCATGTGGCAATGGTATGCCAGCAACACCAACCCCGATCGGCGTTCCGGATCACTTCAAGACGCCATCCAAGGCGCCGACGTGTTTATTGGTTTGTCTGCCGGCGGAATCCTGAAGAGAGAGGATGTTCAGGCGATGGCAGAGCGTCCTATCGTCTTCGCGATGGCCAATCCGATCCCGGAGATTTTGCCGGAGGAGGCCGAGGATATCGCGGGCGTCATTGCAACGGGAAGATCGGATTATCCAAACCAGATTAACAACGTATTATGTTTTCCCGGTATTTTTCGCGGCGCTCTGGACTGCAGAGCCTCCTCCATCAATGAGGAGATGAAACTCGCCGCAGCCGAAGCGATCGCTTCGACGGTCACGGACAAGGAACGGAGCCGGCATTACATCATCCCGAGCGTATTCAACCAGCAAGTCGTCAGCGGCATCCGGGACCTTGTCATCCAGGCAGCCATCCGAACCGGGGTCGCGCGCCGTATTCCAAGGGAATACCGCTAACGATTACGATTCCATAGACGGGGAGGGTTCAGGAATGGGAAGCAGCATACGAGCTATCGTGGACATCAATAAGAGGGCGAATGATTTTTCATCCAGCATCGTACTCGTCCTTGGACCGGATCAATATATCGACGCAAAAAGCATACTGGGTCTAAGCATGACACTGTACCGCAACCAAACGTACCTTCTCTACGTTTACGGTCCGGACCAAATGGAAGCGAAAGCTGCCATGCGGGAAGTATTCGCCAAGCACCATCTGCAGCTGCAACTGAAAGAGGATTGATCCCTAAGAGTCGAGCAACCGAAGTCGAGCTTGGGCCGTACGATATGAGTTTCGAAGAAAAAGAGCAGGAGTGCACGGTCCTAACAGGAAACCGTACTCTCTTGCTCTTTGCATGTACGCTCGGCTATGGCTTACTCACCAAGGATCGCAACAATCAAACTAACAGATTCGGCACGGGTGGCATGAGCCTTCGGAGCGAACACTCCATGACCTCTACCTTGAATCAGTTTCGCTTCAACAGCTGCTGCCACGTAAGGCTGAGCCCACGCAGGTATTTGATCTGCATCGGCAAAGGAAACCTTCGCTTGAAGCTCTACCGATAGCTCCTTTTGGTGCATCCCCCGTCATTCACGCTGATATTGTACCGGGCAACAGAATTCGTTGAATAAGGCGCACTGAAAGTCTGCCAACCGCGGATGTTCTCAGGCTTGCCCCTCAAAGAGGCTTTTGATTTGCCCTTTCCTACCGACTCACCCGTAAACGGGTCGAACAGTTCTTTCATCGTGAGCTGTTCGTAGTTCTTATCTTCTGTTAGTTGATTCCGAATGTGCTCGGCGATTACTTTCTTGTTTCGCCCTACTGTGTCCACATAGTATCCTCTATACCAAAACTGCCGACTTCCATATCGGTACTTCAGGTTTGCAAATTTATCGAAGATCATTAGCGAACTCTTCCCCTTCAAATATCCCATAAACTCCGATACAACTTCGGCGGTATACTCACCAGCATGTGTATATGATCCACACACATAAATTACTTGCCTGCGATACTTCGGCGCAAATTGATGTAGTATTTGCAGTTCCATCGTGTATGTGCTAGACTGCTTTTATCCATTCCCTTGTCCTCCTTGATCTTGATGATGCGGTTGGCAGACGGGCTATCATCTTATCATGAAGTTCAAGGGATTTTTACTCATAGCTATAAGCTTTCCTGAACCCCCGGTCGAACCGGGGGTTTTCTTATACAACAAAAAGGGATGAGCCGCGCCGGCCCATCCCTTCAATGCCCAACCTAGTTAATTTCGCTCCGCCCGATACTCCATAACCCAGCAGTCCCGCAGCTCCCCTTCATGCCGTTCATGCTTCTCCAGCAGTTTGACCTTCCGAAAGCCGCACTTCTCGTAACAAGCGATGGCCCGTTCATTCCAAGCCTGCGGGTCCATCACGATCCGGTCGGCCTGCCTCTGAAACACGAGGTAATCCACCATGGAAGTCACAAGCTTTGTACCGATGCCTCGATTCCAATAATCCGGCTCCCCGATGAATTGATCCGTGGCGAATGTTCTGCCGACCGCATCGTTCCCGTCATACCCATACTCGCCTAACGTATCTTCATCGAGAAGATAGAACTGGATATACCCGATCGGCTTCCTCTCATATTCGATAATGCAGCGAGTCTCATCATCATCCACATAGAAATGCTCCCGCACCCGCTCCACGTTGTGAGGATTGTCCCGTCCCTCGTAATACTGCAGCACATCCGGATTGGACAGCCAAGAAGCTAAGGAACATTCATCTTTCTCCTCCAGCTCGCGAACCGTAATCGGCCCTGCCTCATATACCAGCATCGTTATTCCTCCCTCATTGGGTCATCCCATTTTTTCGCTTCAGGTTACATCCGCAACCATCGTAATAGAGTTTCCGCACATGCCTGCCTCCTGGAATCCGAAACGCTCATACAATTTCATAGCTGCGGCATTGTCTGGAGCGACGCTTAACGATACCTTTTGAATCCCCCGCTCCTTCATTCCTCTGAACAATTCCTTCATCAGGGCGGTTCCTAGCCCTTGCCCGCGGGATTCGGGAATCAGTGCCATGCCCAACTCCGGGATGTCATCGCTCACGTAACCGAACCCTTTGTTCCCTTCATCAAAATACCGGATGGTAATCGAGCCTGACGGCTTGCCTGCTGCATTCACGGCAATGTAGCCAAGATCGCCCGCGCGCCCCCAGTCCTCCACGTATTTTTTCATGAACGGCTCCTCAAGAATGTCCCGGCTAAAAGGCTCCCCTCCCTCGGGCACATACAGGGACTCGTACAGCATCTCCCGCAAAAAGGGTGCGTCCTCCCGGCCTGCGACTCGAATATGATATGAATTCATGTACATCTCCCTTTCTACCTAGATCATCTCCGTCAGCGCCGTCCATAACGCGAGTCTTTCCGCAGCCAAATCGGACCGTCCGAAATGATCTGGAATCATCTCCATCGTTTCTCCATACCGACCCATCCAATCGTTCGGCCTCAATTACAATCGAATAAAAAGACGTCCCCATCGGAACGCCTTCGGATCTGTACTCTATGAATTGGCGATTCACCGGTCTAATCCTGCCCTATCAGCCGGTATTTTTTCGTTTAAACTATTTTGGAGCACGGTTTATCAGAATGGAGCTCCCTCAAAGCACACCACTTCGGCAAAACCGAATATGCAGTGCTTTGTTGTCCCCGATTATCCGATGAACATGGTCGATCACCACTCCAGATAAAATCCCCTCCACTTTCCCGGCAGTGGTCATGATGACCGCTTTGGCTCCTTTATGCCCGAGCAGATGGTTAGTAAATACCGGTTCAACCCACGCTGCACAGTGCACCGGTTGCGGGATATCTTTGATCTCAATCGCCACCCGTTACGCCTTCTGAGCAATCAACTTACTCATCGCATGCCGGTGCGGTATACCCGATGAGTTGCAATCAAAAATGACCTCCGGGCAGCTGTGAATCAACCAATCGTGATAATGCATCATAAGCTCTCCGGACTTCCAGTCATAAGCATACGGCTCATCCTCGGGAGGAGGCGCAATGAACGGCTTCTGCACGAATACATTCAGGCAGTGGAATCCCTCTGCCGAGGTGAATTTTTTGTAATTGGCAAAAATCTCCTCGCGATATTCGGGTCGGATATAATGCAGCACGCCGCTGGAATACAGCACGTCAAACTCCGAATCCAGACGGTAATCCGATATATCCGCCTTGAATACGTTCACGTGTACCCCGATGTGATCGGCCAATCGCTTCGTTTTCTCGATCCCCGCATCCGAAATGTCGAATGCCGTGACCTCATACCCGTTGCGGGCAAAAAACACGGCATCCTTCCCTTCCCCGCACCCGATATCCAGCAGCCTTACTCTTTTTGTCGGCGGGATCATTTCAAGCACCTGATAACAAGCTGCGTTCGGTTCCGTGCCCCAATAGTACTCCGGCGTTTTGTACTCTTCTTCATAAATACTGATCGGCTTGCCCGTCGAAGAATAACCAAACAGCTTATCGATGCTGACGTCCAGCAGCCGGGACAGCTCCGGAAGCAGCGCGATATCGGGCATGGTCTGCCCGGTCTCCCATTTGGATACCGCTTGGAACGTAACGCCCAGCTTATGCGCCAATCCTTCCTGGGTAAGTCTCCGTTCCTTACGGTAACGATTAATATTTTTGGCCAACATGTCTCTCATATGGATCACGCTCCTATATAACCACATTGTAGGGACGTTGCGCGGGGCATACAATAACCTGGTCATTGAATCCCGGAAGAATTCAACCGCCCGTTGAAATCATCCAATTCCAGGAACTTGGCGATGCAGGCGTGGTACAATAAACCTGTTTATAACACCACTATCGAAATCATAAGGGAGAAACGCTCGTGAACATTAGAAAGCTGAATACTCATGAAGAAACGCCCCCTATGGACCTGCTCCTTCTTGCGGATCCATCGATAAGGCTTGTCAAAGAATACGTAAACCGCGGTCACTGCTATGTCGCTGAGGAAAGCGCACACCCCATCGGGGTATACGTCCTGTTGCCCACCAGACCCGATACCATCGAACTGGTGAACGTTGCCGTAAGCGAGCATCTGCACGGCCGGGGCTATGGCAAACAGCTCGTAAATCATGCCGTTGGTCAGGCCCGGGAGCTCGGATATGCCACGATTGAAGTAGGAACAGGGAGCACTGGGGTGGCACAGCTGGCGCTGTACCAGAAATGCGGATTTCGAATGACAGGCATCGACCGGGACTTTTTTGTCCGTCATTATGATGAAGAAATCTACGAGAACGGCATGCGGCTCCGGGACATGGTGCGGATGTCCTTAGATTTGTAAGGTGATTCGGGTTGTGCTATGCACCGTTCTTCCATTCGGTGAATAGGCTATCGCATATTGATTTTTGGAGGAGAACCTATTGAACATGAGTCACAATCCGAGTCATCTCGCTTGGCACGAAACACTGGAGATTCATGAATTAACTGCCTTTCAGGCGAATCACTTGATGGCGTTCAAGATGTCAGTGCATGATGTCAAAGACCCCGAGCTCCACGGACTGTATATGGAAGCGATTCAAGGAGTTGAACAGAACCTGAAGGAGCTTCTGCCTTATTATTCGGAAGCGCCCACGGGAACCCGCAGTCTCTCCGGTGCCGATCTGACGGCGTATTACGCAGGTCATCTGCTGGGGTTTGCCAAAACCTCGGTCCGCAGCTACGCCATTGCCATTACCGAGGCCGCAACGCCAAGCGTAAGAGAAACTCTTCAGAAGCAGTTGAACAAAGCCATTGAACTGCACGGAAAAATCTTCTACTTCATGTATGCGCGCGGCCTGTATCCGTCTTACAATTTGAAGCAGCTGCTGGAGAATGACGTGAAAAATGCGAACAAAGCGCTGAGCTTGTAACTCAGCAAAAAAAGCCCCTGGCTAAACAGGCACGGATTTTACGAGATGTTCTCTCGCAAACCCGTCCGCTGTACAGCTCTGGGGCTTCTTCTTTTCAACAGATAATCCCTTAGGCAAGGAATTACTTATTCAGCGTCTCGCTCCAATCATGGACCATGTGGCCCTCGAGATATTTCTCGCAGTCCATAGCGGCCATACATCCTGTTCCTGCAGCCGTGATGGCTTGGCGATAACGCGTATCCTGAACGTCGCCGCAGGCAAATACGCCCGGGATGTTCGTCTCGGTCGTTCCTGGTTTAACCAAGATGTAGCCGGTCGGATCGGTTGTGATCTGACTGCCGAGGAAGCCCGTGTTCGGCGTATGTCCGATGGCCACGAACACGCCTTCCGCTTCGATCAGTTCTTCCTCGCCCGTTTCGTTGTTGCGAACCTTCAGCCCTTTAACTCCGGTTTCGCTGGTTACCACCTCAACCGGCGTGCGGTCCAAAGCCCACTGGATCTTCTCATTCTCGCGCGCGCGATCCTGCATGATCTTAGATGCACGCAGCTCGGTGCGGCGGTTCACCACCGTTACGCTGGAAGCGAAACGCGTCAGGAAGCTGGCCTCCTCCATTGCGGAGTCGCCGCCGCCGATGACAATGATTTTTTTTCCGCGGAAGAAGAACCCGTCGCATGTGGCGCATGTACTCACGCCCCGTCCAACGTTCTCCTGCTCTCCCGGAATTCCGAGATACTTCGCGGAAGCTCCCGTCGAGATAATCACGGACTCGGCCAGAAGCTCGCCCATGCCCTCGACATTCACCTTGAACGGACGCTCGGAGAAATCAACGGATTCGACCCAGGCACTCTTGAACTCTGCACCGAAGCGTTCCGCTTGTTGACGCATATTATCCATCAGCTCGGGACCCATGATGCCCTGCGGGAATCCAGGGAAGTTCTCGACCTCCGTCGTTGTCGTCAGCTGGCCTCCCGGTTGCATTCCTTCGATCACGAGCGGCTTCAAGTTTGCGCGTGCCAAGTAGATGGCTGCCGTCAATCCGGCAGGTCCTGTTCCGATTACGATTGATTTGTACATAGATACGGCCTCCTTTAAGGTGTCGATTTCTGTTGCATGCATTATCCTATTCAGGACTTACGGAATCTTCATGCACCCTCATGTACCAAGGTCTCCTAAGTATCCGAATATGGGCTCTTACTTAAATGTTTTCCGTAAATGGCCGGAAACTATCATCCGGTTGTGCTTTCGTCTCACATACGCTATCCATTTGACGTGCATAACGGCTCACGGTGGATGGGGAAATCCCGTAACGGACAGCCACCTGTTCATAAGTCAGGGTACGTCCGCGCTTCTTGGCCGTCAGATATTCCAATGCCGCTGCCCAGCCCTCGACATTCCGAATGTTCGGAATATCCGGGTACAGCCGGCTCAGGAATTCGGACCAGAGGTTTTCCATCTCTTTTTTCCAAAAGGCATCAACCCGCATGTCCATGGTTTGCTCGGCCTTCTCCAGCACCGCCTTCCAGGAAGGCAGCCAATCCGGCAGCACCTCGCGGGTCTTGCCCCCGGATAAATCGCGATCGTCGCGACGCTCCTTCAACCGATTGCTAGCGGCCTCCATCTGCTGAAGCACCAGGCGGGCGGCATCCTTCAGCTCCGCGTCCTCTCCCGGTTCCTGCAGGAACGATTGCAGCGCATGCTGCACCTCTTCATCGGCGATCAATTCCAGCGTCCGGATCACCTGCAGCTTGGTCTGGGGATCGCCATGCCGGAGCGCCCAGAAGAACGATGAACGAATCAGCGGATTCTGCTTCGCTTCCTCCGTCAGTTTATCGCCGTCATGCTCCCAGCGTTTGAACTGCTCTTCGAACGGAAGGTGATAGTGGTAACTCACTTTCATCTGATCGGTACCGGTTTCTTTACGCTTTTGCAGCTGGGCCAAATAGAAATCCGGAATCACCGAATCTCCGTCCAGCTTCAGCGCCTGCCGCCAATATTTCTCGGCCTTGTCGTAATAACCGCTGTTGCAGGCCGCAACGGCCGTATAATGATACAGGCTTGGATCTCCGCTAAACTCATCCTCTTTCAGCAATCGGCGAAAATGACCGTAGGCAATTTCGTGCTGCCCCAATATGCCCATCGTCGTCGCAAGCTTAAACACATGCTCCAGATGAAAAGGAACCGTTACCGTTAGCATGTCCATCAATCGGTCGCGCTGCTCCTGATTTCCCTCATGCTGAAAGAAGATGGCCAGATTGCATAAACCGTGCAGATTGCCCGGCTCCTGATCCAGCACCTCGCCAATGGTGCGCTTCGCGGTATCGAAACGTCCCATATAGTAGTAAGCCAGGGCCAAATTGTTGCGCGCAGCCAAAAAATCCGGATTATCCTTGACGATTTCCTCCAACAGCTTGACCGCTTGGGCGAACTTCCCTTCCTCCAGCAGTGCCCGGGCATGCTCATGCTCGACCACGCCTTCGCGGCTCTTGATCCGGTTCAGCTTGGCAGGACGATTCAGCTCGTAATGGAGCAGCTCCATCATTTCCTCGGCCTCATCCAGAAATTGACCGTTAGGATCTTCCTCCAGATAGGTGACGAGTGCTTCTTCCGCCTTCTCAAACTGCTCCATATTGGCATAATTGTTCGCCATATAGAAATAGCATTCCGTCATCAACGGGTCAACCTGCTCCAGAATATGAGCCAGCACATCGTTGGAAGCTTTATAATCTCCCGTCTCTGATAATATACCCGCCATATTGCAATGATTCACCGGATTATCGGGTTCATATTCAACAGCTTTGCGAAAATATTTCAGAGCCTTGTCATATTGGTAACGATCAAGCGAACGAACCGCGCGATCGAAGAAGAAATTAGCATTCATTTCGATAGATATAACATTGTGGGGGTCACTGGACCCATATGGATGACCATTCACGAAAAGCAAGGCACCTCCTTTAACTTGCTCCTCTATCCACAACAGTATAACACAAGTTACGACGTCATTTGCAGAAAAAAGACACCAGTTTACACACCGGCGTCTTTGAATAAAGTGGCGATCGATCCGCCCTCGATGATTATGTGAGTGGCCTGGGCCAGCATAGGCGCAACAGACAGCACCTTTAACCGCATCTTGCAGTGATGGTCCGGGAGCACGATGGAGTCCGTGACCACGATCTCCTCGATATGAGCGTGGTCGAGACGGTCAAGTGCTTCACCGGAGAACAGGCCATGGGTCGCGCACACAATGGCATCATTGGCTCCCCGTTCCTTTAAGCTTTCCACCACCTGCACGATGGTGGTTCCCGTGTCAATCAAGTCTTCGATAATAATCGGCGTGCGTCCCGCCACGTCTCCAATAACATGGGTAATAACCGCTTCGTTATGGGCAGGACGCTGCTTAACCATCATGGCAAACGGCGACCCCAGGCGGCTCGACAGCTTCTCGGCCGTCTTCGCCCGTCCGGCATCGGGAGAAACGATAACCGGATTCTCGATATTCTTGGACTTCAGATACTCCGTAATCAAATCCAGCGCCGTCAGATGATCCACCGGTATATTGAAGAATCCCTGGATGGCAGGCGCATGCAGATCAATGGTTATCACGCGGTTGGCACCGGCTGTGGTCAGCACGTCGGCTACCATTTTGGCCGATATCGGCTCTCGCGGCGCTGCCTTTCGTTCCTGTCTGGCATAACCGTAATATGGCACAATGATGTTGATCGTTCTGGCGGAAGCACGCTTGGCGGCATCAATCATCACGAGCAGTTCTACGAACATTTCGTTGATAGGGTGGGAAAAGGACTGCAGCAGAAAAACATCGCAATTGCGGATGCTCTCTTCATAGTGGACATAAACCTCGCCGCTTTGAAAGCGGGAAATCTTGATCTTTCCCAATTCAACGCCCAACTGCTGGCTGATGCTGGCGGCAAGCGCCGGATTGGAAGTTCCGGCGAACAATCGTAATGAACGATACATGAGGACCTCCTGACGAGAGTGGTTAATAATGTCGGCGGATGCAACGATGGTTTGAAAGCGTTATCGTCAAATCAGGCCGTTCCCGCCTCCCGCAACCCGTCGATGAGGGTTTCCTGGAGGGGAAAACAGCCGTCTGCAATGAACCTGTTTGCAATTAGTGCTTGTCTTTATTATACATCGTTTCCTTCCACATTCCAAAGCACCATCTCCCGCTTCCGGTTACGGAAGGTCGCAAGCTCCCGAACGCCAAGCTCCGACAGTAGTGCCCGGGCCTGGTCCAGATGCTCGCCAAGCTTCATGGGCTGATGAGCATCCGACCCTAAAGTCAACGGAATGCCCAGCTTGATCGCTTCCTCCAGCATTCGCCGGCTTGGAAACATCTCCTCGCAGGCTTTCGATAAACCGGATGCGTTCAGCTCCATCGCCTTCCCGCTCCGGGCCACGGCCGCAAGCGCTGCTTGCTCCAATGCGATCACGTCCGGCTTCTGTTCGGGGCCCGGACCATAACCGAACCGCTTGATCACGTCCAGATGGCCCATGATATCGTAGAAGCCGGTTGCGGCAGCCTTCTGCACCGCATCATAATATTGTTGATAGACTTCAAGCGGATCCTTGCCCTCCCAGCCTTGAGTCTGACGGTAATCCGTAATATCCCATTCACCAAGAAAATGAACGGAGCCAATGACATAATCCCATGGATAGTCTTTCACGATCCGCTCAATCTGTTCTTCGTATCCCTCAATATAGTCGCCTTCAAGACCGATCCGAATGTCAATCTGCCCTTTGAAGCGTTCCTTCAGCTGCAGGCATTCTTCCACGTAACGCGGCAGCTCATCCATCGGCATGGCCATCTCCGGATAATACGTTTCCGGGTTGACGTGAATCAACGGCATATGATCCGACAAGCCCAATTGATCCATCCCGAGTTCAATGGCGCGTCGTACGTACTCCTCCAGCTGCCCATCGGCATGCCCGCACCGGGCATGGTGGGTATGGTAATCAATATGCATCGGTAAGCCTCCTAATCGCGGCGCGGCCGTTCATGCCGGCGGCTCAGCTCATCCATGATCTCATCCAGCGGGAGCTTCCGCTCCTGAAGGAGTACCAGCAGGTGATAGATCAGATCGCTGACTTCAAGCTTCAGCTCGGCGTTGTCTTTATTTTTGGCGGCGATGATCGTTTCGGAAGCTTCTTCGCCCACCTTCTTAAGGATTTTATCCACGCCTTTATCGAACAGGTAGGTCGTATAGGCCCCTTCCGGCCGTTCCACTTCACGCTGGGCAATGACTTCTTCCAGCTCCGCAAGTACCGCAAAGCGCTCGCCGGACACAGCCGTCCCCTGGCTCGCAGGCTCGCTATCCTGCCCTTGAGCGATAATCTCATTGTGGAAGCAGGTCGTTTGTCCGGTATGACAGGCAGGTCCATTCGGATTCACCTGCAGCAAGAGGGTGTCTCCGTCACAATCGTATGTCATCGATACCACGGTCTGTACATTCCCGGAAGTTGCCCCCTTATGCCACAGCTCTTCGCGCGAACGGCTCCAGAACCAAGTCTCGCCGCTCTCCAGCGTCAATCGCAGCGATTCCCGGTTCATATAAGCCATCATCAGCACCTGCTTGCTCTCTGCATCCTGTATAATCGCCGGCACCAGGCCCGCGGCATCCCAACGGATATGCTCGCTGACCTGCTCCAGGGATAAATCTTTCAACATATCTTCGCTCACCGTATATCCACTCCTTTTTGGCTAAGCTGCAACTTGAGACGAGGGATCGAGATCTCTTTATAGTGAAAAATCGTGGCGGCAAGACCCGCATCCGCCTTGCCCTGAGTGAATACGTCATAGAAGTGATCTTCTTTGCCTGCGCCGCCGGACGCAATGACCGGGATCTGAACGGTCGAGGCGACGGCTGATGTCAGCGGCAGATCGAAGCCGTCCTTCGTTCCGTCCGCATCCATGCTGGTCAACAGAATCTCGCCCGCACCCAGGCTTTCCGCCTGCTTCACCCAATCAAGCGCCTTGATGCCGGAAGGCGTACGTCCGCCGTGCGTGTACACTTCCCATTCTCCCCACGCATCGTTGTACTTGGCGTCGATCGCCACGACGATGCATTGGGACCCGAATTTGCGCGCCCCGGCCGAGATGAGCTCCGGCTGCTTGACCGCCGCCGTATTCATCCCGATTTTATCCGCGCCCGCCCGCAGAATCCGCTTCATGTCCTCCACGGACGAGATGCCTCCGCCCACGGTAAAAGGAATGGCGATTTCCCCTGCCGTTCTCCGAACGACTTCTTCCATCGTCGCCCGGCCTTCGACCGAAGCCGATATATCCAGAAAGACAAGCTCATCAGCGCCTTCCCGGTCGTAGAGCGCCGCCAATTCCACGGGATCGCCCGCATCGCGGAGATTCACAAAGTTTACGCCCTTCACCACCCGGCCGTCCTTCACGTCCAGGCAAGGTATGATCCGTTTTGCCAGCATGCCTTTCCCCTCTTCCCCTATATGAATCTATCGTTCATGATAATTCGAACAGACACCGGTTCAAATTCTCATTGGATTCGCGTAATAGCCTCTTTCAGATCAATATTGCCTGTATACAACGCCTTGCCCACGATCGCTCCGCCGACACCGTCGCCGCTGTGCGCGCTGAGCGCCAGCAGATCGTCCAGCTTCGTCACGCCGCCCGAAGCGATGACCGAGCGGCCGCTGGCTTTGGCCAGCGAGACAATCGCCTCTACGTTTGGTCCCTGCATCATTCCGTCGCGGGAAATGTCAGTGAAGATGAAGGTTTCCGCTCCTTTGGCCGCTAATTCTTTTGCCAACACCTCGGCTTGAACCTCCGACGTTTCCAGCCAGCCTCTCGTTGCGACGTATCCGTTGCGCGCGTCGATGCCGATGGCCACCTTATCCCCGTATTTGCCCAGCACCTCTTCCGTAAAGACGCGGTTTTCGATCGCTGCCGTGCCGAGGATAACCCGGCTGACGCCGAGCGACAGCAGCCGCTCCACATCCGCCAGCGTGCGAAGGCCTCCGCCGACTTGAACCGGAACCTGAACGCTGGATGCAATCTTCCCGATGATGTCGTCATTCACCGGCTGACCTGCCTTCGCGCCGTCCAAATCCACGAGATGAATAAATGTGCCGCCCTGCTCTTCCCACGATTTGGCTACCTCGAGCGGATTGTCATTGTATACCGTTTCTTGATTATAATCGCCTTGGACCAGCCTGACGCATTTGCCGCCGCGAATATCGATTGCCGGATATATGATAAAAGAGGACATTCCCATTCCCACTTTCCAATTGGTCTATTCGTTCGCCTTACGTTAAAGCCAAAAAATTGCGAAGCAGGCTCATGCCAAGTTCCCCGCTCTTCTCGGGATGAAACTGCATGCCGTACACCGAACCGCGGCCAACGATGGCCGTTACCGGCTGACCGTAATCGGTAACCGCCAGCAAATCAGCCTGAACCTCAGGAAGAACATGATACGAGTGGACAAAATACACATGACCTTCCTCAAGTCCCGCAAACAGCGGGTGCTCCCGCTTCTCGAACTGCAATGAATTCCAGCCCATATGCGGCACCTTGTAGTCCCCACCCGCAAACCGCACTACCGATCCGGGCAGTATATCCAGCCCTTCATACTTGCCATGCTCCTCGCTCCGGCTGAACAGGAGCTGCATGCCGAGGCAGATCCCCAGCAGCGGTTTTCCCGACTCCGCTGCTTCCTTCATGACCGAGTCCAGCGAGGCTTCGCGGAGCTGCTCCATGGCATCTCCGAATGCGCCGACTCCGGGCAGAATGATGCCATCCGCCGCCAGAAGCTCCTCCCGCTCCCCCGTAACGAGCGGCTGATACCCAAGCCGCTCTACCGCTTTGCTCACGCTGTGCAGATTGCCCATGCCGTAATCCACGATTGCAATGGCCATCGTTTAGAGCACTCCCTTCGTGGACGGTACGCCAGTCACCCTCGGATCCACGGTGGTCGCCTCATCCAATGCACGGCCGAGCGCCTTAAACACCGCTTCAATCATATGATGCGTATTGTGTCCGTAATGAACGATGACATGCAGCGTGATTCGGGCCTCGAGCGCCAATTTCCATAGAAATTCATGGACAAGCTCGGTATGAAAAGAGCCTACCTGCTGCGAAGGATACTCCGCCCGGTACTCAAAATGCGGGCGGTTGCTGATATCAACAATAACTTGAGCAAGCGCCTCATCCATCGGCACAAACACGCTGGCATAACGTTTGATGCCTTTTTTATCGCCCAGCGCTTCGCGGAACGTCTGCCCTAAGCAGATCCCTATATCCTCCACCGTGTGGTGGTCATCGATCTCGATATCGCCCTTTGCCTTGACGCGAAGATCGAACTGGCCATGCTTCGTAAACAAATCAAGCATATGATTCAGAAACGGCACATCGGTCTCCAATTCCGAGATCCCGGTCCCATCGACATTGAAATCCAGGGCAATGTCGGTCTCATTGGTTTTGCGGCTCACGCCGGCTGATCTTGCTGCTGCATCCAAACTGCTCACGTGGATTGCCTCCTCTATACGGAATATTTATGATGAACAAATGATGCTTGTTGTGGTCTGATTTCTTATCGTTCTTGTTCAAGCCGGATTTCGATCGCCCGGGCATGGCCCTCAAGCCCTTCGCGCCGGGCCAGCTCCATGATCTGCTCGCCGTCGCGCAGCAGCGCTTCTTTACTGTAGTAGATCAAGCTCGATTTTTTAATGAAATCGTCCAGATCCACTGGCGATGCGAACCGTGCCGTCCCATTCGTCGGAATGATATGGTTCGGTCCTGCAAAATAATCGCCTACCGGCTCAGAACTGTACGGTCCCAGGAAGATCGCGCCTGCGTTCTCGATCTGGCCCACGATCGCCATCGGCTCCTCCGTCACGATCTCCAGATGCTCCGGCGCTAAACGGTTAATGACTTCAATCCCTTCCTGAAGGGATTCCGTGACGATCACGGCGCCGTAGCTGTCCACGGAAGCGCGGGCGATGTCCCCCCGCGGCAGCAGCTCAAGCTGCCGCTCTACTTCGACCGCAACCGCTTCGCCCAGCTTTCGGGAAGGCGTCACGAGAATGGCCGATGCCATCTCGTCATGCTCAGCTTGGGAAAGCAGATCCGCTGCAATATACGAAGCATCTGCATGTTCATCGGCCAATACCGCAATCTCGCTTGGACCGGCCAGGCTGTCAATATTGACTGCGCCGTACACCTCACGTTTGGCCAGGGCAACGTAAATATTGCCGGGCCCGCAAATCTTATCCACGGGGGAAATGGTGTCCGTGCCGTAGGCCAATGCCGCAATGGCTTGTGCTCCTCCTACGCGGTAGATTTCCGTAACGCCCGCCTCGGCTGCAGCCACCAGAATATAGGGATTGATTCCATCCTTCCCGCCGGTTGCCGGGGGAGTGACCATGACGATTTCGGGCACGCCTGCCACTTGGGCCGGGATCACGTTCATCAGCACAGATGAAGGATAGGCTGCCTTCCCACCGGGCACATAGACACCGACGCGCTTCAACGGACGAATGATTTGTCCCAAGATGCTGCCGTCCGGCTGTAGATCCATCCAGGAATTCCGCTTCTGCTTCACATGAAATGCGCGAATGTTGTCTGCCGCGGCTTGTATCGCCTTCACGAACGAAGGCTCCACATGATCATAAGCCGCCTTGAGCTCCTCATCCGTTACGCGAAGCTGACCTGCGGTCAGACGGACACGGTCCAATTGCTCGGTATGCCGCAGCAAGGCGGCATCTCCTTCGGACCGAATGTCCCGCACAATCGCCTTCACGACTTCATTCTGCTCTGGTGTGCCGTAATCATTTTCCCGTTTCAGCTCAAAGTCCCGTGCTGATACTACCTTCATCTTAATCTCCCCCAATCCCGCTACATCATGTTACATGCATAGCGTTTCTTGATGAATGAAGGATGATCCATTCGATCATCCATGCTCACCCAGTTGGTGCCTTATTTCTTAGTGCTAGATATTCGCTCCCTCAGACATAATGACCGTTTGCAGCCGATCGCACAATGCCTGAATTTCATCATTCTTCATCCGATAACTGACACGATTGGCAATCAGGCGGCTTGTAATTTCAAAGATGCTGGTCATCTCTACGAGTCCGTTCTCCTTGAGCGTTTGGCCTGTTTCCACCATATCCACGATACGGTCTGCCAAGCCGATGAGCGGTGCAAGCTCGATGGAACCGTTCAGTTTAACCACTTCAACCTGCTGGCCCTGCTCACGGAAATACTGTGAAGCCACGTTCGGATATTTGGTGGCAACCCGCTGCCTGATGCCCGGCTTCCAGTCCGGCAAGCCGATGACCGACATCCTGCACCGCGCAATGCCGAGATCAAGCAGCTCATAAACGTCCTTGTTCTCTTCCATCAGCACGTCCTTGCCGACGATACCGATATCCGCCACGCCGTATTCCACATAAGTCGGCACATCCACCGGCTTCGCCAGAATAAATTCCATTCCTGCCTCCGGCAAGGGAATGACCAGCTTGCGCGTCTCATCCACGTCGAGGGGTATCGGAAGTCCGGCTGAACGGAACAGCGCGGATGCTTTTTTATATATGCGCCCTTTGGGCATCGCTACTTTCAACGTTTCCGCCACGTTCGAATCCTCCTGACCATAAACTTATATGATTATCGTTATAGATCCCGCATCCTATCGAAGGGTAATGACCTCTCGGTATCCTCTGTTGAGCAGACTGCCGGATACAACGGGTAACTCGGCATCTCGGACATTGGCCGAATCCGGTATGATCGAAGTGATGACGGTATGTCCCTGCGCCCGAAGTTCTGAGGCTTTAGCCAATCCTTCCTTTCGATGGGAAGCCGTGTACCGGATCAGAATGGGCAATTCCTCGACAATCTCCTCTCCTTGCACCCCATCGAGAATGCGATTGGTCTTGAGTGCAAAGCCTGTTGCCGGAACGGCACGGCCAAACTGCCGAAGCAGCTTGTCGTAACGACCGCCGCTTGCGACGGGAGAGCCCAGCTCCGCAGCATAACCCTCGAACGTCATTCCCGTGTAATAGGAGAAGTCTCCGAGCATCGTCAAATCAAACAGAACATGTCTGGAGACGTCGTAAGCCTCGAGCACTTCCCATACCTTGCTTAGATGCTCGATAGAAGCTCTCGCGAGTTCATTGCTGCTAATCTCGAGAGCTTGCCCGGCAATCTCCCTGCCTCCGCGCAGCTTCAGGATTCCCTCCAGCTGATCCCGCTGTACCTCCGTCAGGCTCAGGCTGGCAATGGTGTTGCGGTATCCAACGTAGTCGCGGTTCAGCAAATCCTGCTTCAGGCTCTCCTGATCCTCCGTCCGATCGGGCAGCACCTCTTGAAGTAGGCCATTCAGATAACCCATATGACCCATCGCGATTTTGAATTTCTCCACGCCTGCTGCCTTCAGGGATTCGATGGCCAGCGCAATCACTTCGGCATCGGCTTCCGGCGTATCATCGCCCACAAGCTCGACGCCGGTCTGGAAGAATTCAGCTTCCCGCCCTGCTTCCTCCTCAATGGCGCGAAATACATTGGCATGGTAAGACAAACGTACCGGAAGCGGCTCATCCTTCAGCAGCGAGGACATGACCCGCGCTATGGGAGCAGTCAGATCGGAACGCAGCACCATCGTCGTGCCGCGTTTATTCAATAGTTTAAACAGCTTCTGGTCCGACGTAGAGCTTGCCACGCCTACCGTATCGTAGTATTCCATCGTTGGTGTCATAATCTGCCGGTAACCCCAGCGGTCCATGCATGCAAGCACTTCGCGTTCAATCCGACGCAGCTTGGTGACCGCATGAGGAAGATAATCACGAACACCTGCCGGTTTCTCGAAGCCTTTCGGTTTAGACATGACGCTCCACCTCAAATTCAGTAAAAGTCTTTAATATGGTAAAGTGTTACCTTGCTAATAAATTAAAGGATATTGGCTATATTACCATGAATCCTGCCTGATCGTCAATGCATGCGCATGCGTTCTGCTATGTATCGTTCTCTGACGGTACCCACCTTACGCATCAATAGATCCGCCTAACTTCTGGGTATAATTGTAACACAAGAACGGACCAGCGTGGCTTGCTTGTCTATTGGCTGAACCTCTGCATGGATCCGGATAGCGCCAATACAAAAAAAGCCGCCCGGCAGCCCGGACGGCTTTGCTTCATGATGAAGGATAAGAAGTTTTAACATTAGGCCTGATGTTCCTATAGATCGACCGATTTCTTGCTGTCGCCCGTAACGGTGTCTTTTCTCTGCGATGGTGTCGCAGGTGCTTTGGAGGATGGCTTCAATGATCGAGGAACGCTGCCCAGCAGCATCCACGACCCTGGAATCCACCGGAACACCGTCTGCACCACTAACGCACTGACAATCAATGCCGTTACCATCCCGCCGTATATCCAGATCAGATAATCATCGGTTACCGGATTCAGCTTCGGATCGAATTCCCGGTACAGGAACAGCCAGAGCGGGTGCACGAGATAGATCGCGAAAGACAGCTCGCCAATCCGCGTTAGCACTTTCACAATGAGTTTCCAGCCGCTGCTATACAGCCAGCTCGCCAGCTGCATCAGCACAATCGCGGAGAACACGGTGTGCAGATTCCACAACAGCTCGTACAACAGGGAATCATATTTGGCGCCATGCAATCTCTGATTGTACCAAATCTGCACATGCGTCAGCGCCATCGCGAGCCAGCCGGCCCATAACACGATCGTGCCTGCTCTTTGACCAGAGGTTTGCTTTTTCCAAGAAGACGTCAGCCAACCCTTGAATTTGTCGTAATTCATCGCCAGGTAAGCGCCCAGCATATAGTAGGCTAAATACGAAATGGCCAAGCTGCCTTTAAACGTGTACTGCAGCTCGTATTTGTTCCAGATGATGAAGCCCCATTGCAGCAGGAATCCGATCGGCACCGCCCACCTTACGAGAAACCGGGAGGATTTGAACAGCTTGAGGAAGATCGGGAACAGAATATAGAACTGCAAACTGATAAATACAAAGTATAAGTGCGTATAGTTCTGCCCTCTAGCCAACCGTTCAAAGAATAGCGGCATCTGTGCCCATAGATCAAACGAGCTGTTCAGCAGCCCGTTCTGATACATCCGCACAAAGAAATAGATGATCGAGAACAACAGGTACGGCAGCAAAATGTATAAGAGCCGCCGTTTGTAGAAGTTTTTGATCAAGTCCTTGGTCAGCGGCCGGTCCGCATAGTTATAGAACAGCACAAAGCTGCTTAGGAATATAAACGAGGGTGTCCCGTATTTAAAGAAGATATTCAAAAAATTAATAATATAATAGAATCGCGAATCAATCGCATCCACCGTTGCAAATGAAGTCGCATGAACGTGAAGCACGCCCAGGATGGCCAGTGCACGGTAAATATCGAGCTGCGGCAGCCTTTCCTTTTTGTTCAGCGTTGCACCCATGTCAGGCGTCGCCTCCTTGTTTTCGAGTTTGTTGATAGAGTCAATGTATGCGAATGGACGGGCAAAAAAGTCCCTCAAGGCCATCATACCCCGGGGACTATTGTTCGCTTTGTGTCAGGTTATCCTTTACTCATTCTACAACAATTCAGCAAGCTTGAGAACCTAACTTGTCACATTACCTCAAATTGACTCGCTTTCCGTCGATGTCCTCTTCAGCTCTCGCAATGGATTCCCGCCTACAAAAACACCTGGTGCCACGTCCTTATGTACGACAGATCCTGCAGCAACGACCGCGCCGTCTCCGATCGTTACGCCAGGCAAAATCGTGGTATTCGCGCCGATGAGCACGTTCTCCCCGATCCGCACTTCACCCAAACGATATTCCTTTATTAAATACTCGTGAGCCAGAATGGTCGTGTTGTAGCCGATGACCGAATTCTCGCCGATGGTTATTTTCTCCGGAAAAAACACATCCACCATGACCATCAAGCCAAACGCGGTATGCTTCCCCACTCTCATCCCGAGCATATGGCGATAGATCCAATTCTTCATAGGCAGGATAGGACAATACCGGGCGATCTGGATAAAAATGAAGTTCTTGACGCCCTTGAACGGGCTCACGGTGCGGTAGATTTGCCATAACGCGTTGGGGCCTTCTACAGGATAACGGGTAATCTTTCTGGCCATGCTGCCAAAACTCCTATTCCTCTTGAAGTCCTACGATTTCATACAGATCTCTCATATCCTTCAATATAAAATCCGGCCCGTACTCCATCAGCTTTTGCTCACCCTTGAGGGACCAAGCTACAGCGGCGGCCTTCACGCCCGCCGCCTTGGCAGACTGAATGTCCACCGGACTGTCTCCGATCATCAAAGTGGTGGCCGGATTGGCCCCCAACTGCTCAATCGCCGTCAGAACGGGCTCCGGATGCGGTTTCGGATGCTCCACGTCGTTCACCGTAACAATCGCCGACATGAAGCGCTCCAGATCGTACTTCTCCAGCGTCATCATGGTGGAAGGACGGATCTTCGTGGTTACGATCCCGAGCGAAAGCCCGTGACGATGAAGACGCTCCACGACTTCGTTCACATGCGGGAATGGTTTGACCATGTCATCATGATGGATCGTGTTGAAAGAGCGATAGGCTTTGATAAGCGGACTGACATCCTCGACGCCCCCTGAGAAAGCCTGCAGCTGCTGTTCCAGCGTGGTTCCCATATGCGGAATGATCTGCTCTCTGGTCAACGGTCCCGGGGCCTGCGCCTCGAAAACATGCATAAACGATGAGATAATCAATTCATTCGTGTCGATAATGGTGCCATCCAAATCAAACAGTACGGTTTCGATCATGATGCAACTACTCCTTTTTGTCCTCCGTATCCGGTTTTATTGTCGGAGTATCTTCTTCTGCCCGTGGTGAGGATTTGACTTCTGTCTCCTCTGCCTGGGCAACGTCGCCTTTATCCGCCATTTCCTCCGGTTCTGCGGCCTGTATATGCTGTTTAGCAGGAACCGGCGCAGAGGATCTGACGGTTTTGTTCGTTTGAAGATCAGCTTCCGGCGTTGGGCCTGCTCCGGTCTTTGTCGACACGATCGGGTCCAAATAACGCACATTGGCGCGGCCCGTTACACGGCGCACAATAATCAGTACGATGCCTCCGATGACAATCAACACGGACAGCAGCTGGGAGATCCGAATGTTGCCATAAGCCGGATCCAGGTGGCCCAGTTCAAAACCCATCCAAGTCATCGGTGCCCATAACGTATTGTTAATGAAATCGGCAAGTCCTGCAGCGCCTTGGAAAGCCAAGCTGTCCGTCCGCACCGCTTCAATAAAGAACCGGCCGATGGAATACCAGATGAAGTAGCCGATGAAGAGTTCGCCTGCCCGCAGGAATTTCTGTCTGCGAATGATAAGCAGTATGACGATACCCAACAGGTTCCACAGCGATTCATATAAGAAGGTAGGGTGATGGAATACGCCCTGTACGTTCATTTGGTTCACGATAAAATCAGGCAAATGCAGCTCTCCGCGCAAGAAAGACTCGCTAACAGGACCGCCATAGGCTTCCTGGTTAACGAAGTTCCCCCATCGTCCAATGATCTGGCCGGCCAACAGGGACGGCGCACAGATATCGGCAATCCGCCAGAAGTTGTAGCCTTTTCGGCGAACATAGATCAACGCACAGATAATGGCGCCGATCAAGGCGCCGAATATGGCAATCCCGCCATTCCATATTTTGAACACATCCAGGAAGTTATCCTTATAGTCTTCCCACTTAAAAGCTACATAATAAATACGAGCACCGATAATAGCGGAAGGAACCCCAAGCAAGAGCAAATCCATGAAGAATTCCTGCGGAATGCCAAAACGCTTCCCTTCGCGAATGGCCAGCAGCAGACCCGCCAAGGCACCCAGGCCCAAAATCAAGCCATACCAATGAACACGCAGCGATCCGATGGAGAACGCCACCGGATCGATGAGCAATGTTTGCATCACTTATAACCCTCCCTAGTCCAAATCGTCCATATCTTCAGCAATCGTTGCCGTCAGCTTGTTCGTAAACTGCAGTGCAGCATTCAGTCCCATTTGCTTCAATCTGTAGTTCATAGCTGCCACTTCAATAATAACCGCAAGGTTACGTCCTGGACGAACCGGAATGGTGACCAGAGGGATATCCGTCTCTATAATTCGTGTTGTCTCTTCATCTAATCCCAGACGATCATACTGTTTATCCTGCTGCCAGGCTTCCAATCGTACAACAAGCGTAATCCGTTTATTATTCCGAACGGCGCCTGCACCGAATAACGTCATAACATTAATAATACCGACCCCGCGAATCTCCAGCAGATGGCGAATCAGCTCAGGCGCTGTTCCATGCAGCTGAAAATCCGACGTCTGGCGAATCTCCACCGCGTCGTCCGCGATTAAGCGGTGTCCGCGTTTGACGAGCTCCAGAGCCGTTTCGCTTTTCCCGATACCGCTCGAGCCCGTGATCAGCATCCCCACGCCATACACATCGCACAATACTCCGTGGATGGTCGTCGTTGGCGCAAGTCTGCGTTCCAGGAAACTCGTGAATCGGCTTGTCAGGATGGTCGTCGCCATGCTGCTGCGCAGCACGGGCAAACCTCTTTCATTGCCGAGCTCCACCAGCTCTTCCGGCACTTCCAGGGAACGCGTAACCACGATGCATGGCGTTTCTTCCGTACACAGGCTGCGCATGCGTTCTTTCCGCTCTTCCGGCTTCAGCATTCCGAAGAAAGCCAGCTCCGTGCGCCCCATAAGCTGAACCCGTTCCCGCGGATGGTATTCAAAATAACCGGCCATTTCCAATCCCGGGCGATTCAGATCGTCCGTTGTAATCTGACGTTTCAAGCCTTCCTCACCTGCGATGACCTCCAGCTGAAACTGCTGGACCAGCTCGGATACCTTCACTTTCTTGGCCATGGTCTTACCCCTCTTCTTCCATTGTATGTTGACATCACAACGTAACCGGCATGCTGCACGGCTCGTTTGGGATGATATATTTCAAGATTGGTTAATTTACGAATTAAATAGGACGTCACAAGCCTAGCCGGCGGTCGGTCATGCTTCATGGAATACGCCCCAACAACCATACGTTCAATTGCTTATGTATGCCTTGCTTTGTGCTTATCTTATCGAAAAAAGCCAATGAATGCAATTCTAACCGGCTATCCATACCAGGACATTGGACTTGTTCAGGAGTGAAACGACGCTGCTACGGCATACTGCGACTAAAAAAACAGATGTTCTATTACTAAAGATAACTCTCTTTCTATATCGACAATTGGTTGTCTGCTTTATACACTTTTTATCCTAGGACCACTTCTACCGTCTGCTAGGACTGCCTGAACCCTTCGATAAGGGCAGAAACGGCCTAGTTTTATGTCTTTTTCTCCTAAAAAAACCGCCCCTTGAGGGGCGGTTTTCAAGAGATCTCGATTGCTGAAGATTAATCTTCGAGCAATACGTTCAATTCAGACTCTTTATCAAAGATATGAACTTTGTTCATGTCGAGTGCCAATTTCACATTGTCGCCTTCGCGAGTAGTCGAACGTCCGTCTACACGACCGATAACTGTGTCGGTGCCCAAGCCGCTGAGGTACAAGAGCATTTCGTGACCAAGGTTCTCGGTTACGTCCACTTTCGCTGTGAAGATTGTGTTCGGGGAAGCTTCCAGGAATACTGGCTCTTCATGAATATCTTCCGGACGAACACCCATGATGACTTCTTTGCCAATCATGGATTTATTTTTGAGCAATTGTGCTTTACCGCCTGGAACTTGAACGTTCAAGCCCTGGGAAGTGAAGTATACGCCACCGTTTTGCTCGGACAATTTACCGTTGATGAAGTTCATGGTTGGGGAACCAATAAAACCAGCAACGAACAGGTTGTTCGGATTGTTGTACAGCTGTTCTGGGGAATCCGCTTGTTGAATGATGCCATCCTGCATAACAACGATACGGTCACCCATCGTCATAGCTTCTGTTTGGTCATGCGTTACATAGATACAAGTGGTTTCAAGACGCTTCACCAGCTTAGTTATTTCAGCACGCATCTGACCGCGAAGTTTCGCATCCAAGTTGGAAAGCGGCTCATCCATCAAGAAGACTTGCGGATCACGGACAATCGCACGGCCCAAGGCAACACGCTGACGCTGACCACCGGAAAGAGCTTTCGGTTTACGCTCGAGCAAATGCTCGATATCCAGGATTTTCGCTGCTTCACGTACACGCTTATCGATTTCGTCTTTCTTCACTTTACGGAGTTTCAAACCGAATGCCATGTTCTGATATACGTTCATATGCGGATACAAGGCGTAGGATTGGAATACCATCGCGATGTCACGATCTTTAGGTGCTACATCGTTAACAACGCGGTCGCCAATGTAAAGTTTACCCTCGGAAATTTCCTCAAGACCTGCGATCATACGAAGTGTCGTAGACTTACCGCAACCGGAAGGACCTACCAATACCAAGAATTCTTTATCTTTAATATCCAAATTAACGTCAATTACAGTTGCTTTATCCGCACCTGCATACTTTTTGTAAATATGCTCTAAGCGTACACCAGCCATGTGCATTTGCCCCCTCATATGAATGTTATGAAATCGAATACAATTAATTTATAATCTTATATTACCCCATAGGCACCTGACTTGCTATACACAATCTGCACAAAAAACCTATTTCCTTTTCGTCACTTTATACAATAGAAGCGTTATTTTCACCAATACCGCATCACTGAAGCTGCGAACGTCAAGCCCCGTCTCCTGTTTGATCTTATCCAGTCGGTATAGCAGTGTATTCCGGTGAATATATAGATGTTTGGCCGTTTCGCTAACGTTGCAGTCCAACTCAAAAAAAGACTCCAGCGTCGACAAGGTCTCACTGTCCTCAAATAAGTCGGTATGGCCGGCAGCGTACTCCCGCAGGAATTGATTCCGTTGATACTCAGGGATGCTGTAAACCAGACGCTCCAGATGAAGACCGGTCGACAGATGAATATGCTCCTTGACCTGAAAAGTACGCCCAATGGTCATGGTCTCTCGCAACATGCCAACCGTCTGCGGCAAAGCATGAAGCGCATTGACTGCCGGGATCGCCGAAATATGAAAATCGCCCACCCATTCCGTTGAAATAAGCTCGTACAGCCCCATACAGAATAAGGACAGCAAGTCCTGATCGGCTTCCGAGGATGCTTCCTCTTTATCATCCGTCGTTATGCCACCCAGCAGCTCCTGATCGGCCAGGATAATCCATTCCTTATCCAGCAGCGGCACAAGAATGATATCCCCGTCAAAATAACTGCGCAACAACCGCAGCAGCGCTTTATAACTTGGCGTGGGAGCATGCTCGCTCTCATGAATGAGGAGAAAGGGGACCATTTCCTCCGTCAAGCTTGTCCGAATCTGCATCTCATCCGGTAGTTCAGCAAGCAACTCGCCGGTTTGAAGACGCTCTTTCAACCAACCGCCCAACTGCTGGGCGCGCCGTTCTTCTTCAACCTTGGCTGCATTCTTTGACATCGCGCCTGAAGGCGCTTCCTGAAGGCTCGCCAATAAAAGAGCGACAAGCCCAATCTCCGACTCCGTCAAGGCATTGGAATCCGCCACGAGGACCCGGCTCGGATCCTGTTGATTAACGGGAAACCAAATCTCACCAAGCTCCTTATGCACATAGGCACCATCAATCATTCGTGTTGTGTTTGAGCTTACGCTTTCTCCACGGCGAATGGAACTTGTAGCGCTTTCTTCACGACCAAACCGGTCACCGAACCGCGAGGTGATCGCCATCGCTTCCGTGAGCCATAGCGATTCTTGCTCATTCAATGTTTTTAAGCCGAGTGAGGTACCCAAGGTCTGCTCCAGTTTCTGAACGATATGCTCCATCTCCACCATTGATGACTCCACCACTTTATCGTTTTTTCTTATTTTAGCATATCATCCTGCACAAACGACAATTCCTTCTCTTTAAGTCCGTGCGCCTTGGGAAACAGTTCAGTAAAAACAATACAAAAAGGGCCGTCAACAACGTTGACGACCCTTTCGGATGAGCCATGAAGGACTCGAACCTTCGACACCCTGATTAAAAGTCAGGTGCTCTACCAACTGAGCTAATGGCTCTTATTACTGGTGGAGGATGATGGATTCGAACCACCGAACTCGGACGAGAACAGATTTACAGTCTGCTGCGTTTGGCCACTTCGCTAATCCTCCAAAATATAAAGGTGGCTCGGGACGGAATCGAACCGCCGACACGAGGATTTTCAGTCCTCTGCTCTACCGACTGAGCTACCGAGCCAAACATGAATAACATTAAAATAAAGTGCGGAGTGCAACACTTCCCACTTTAATCTGTGGAAAACCGACCATTTTTATTCCTTAGGAGTAATAATGGCGGAACTGACGGGATGCTCTCTCTTCGTTCGAGACTGCGAAGTCTGTGCTAACGAAGATATGCTCCGACGAACCCGGTTATGGATTCTCATCCCTGAAGCTTGTAAAATAATGGCGGAACTGACGGGATTCGAACCCGCGATCTCCTGCGTGACAGGCAGGCATGTTAGGCCTCTACACCACAGTTCCGCATTATTAAAGATGGTGCCGGCGAGAGGACTTGAACCCCCAACCTACTGATTACAAGTCAGTTGCTCTACCAATTGAGCTACACCGGCATGGTAAGATAATGAAAATAATACATGGTGGAGGCTGAGGGGATCGAACCCCCGACCCTCTGCTTGTAAGGCAGATGCTCTCCCAGCTGAGCTAAGCCTCCAGGTATGTATGGTAGCGGCGGAGGGGATCGAACCCCCGACCTCACGGGTATGAACCGTACGCTCTAGCCAGCTGAGCTACACCGCCATATAAAACCTCATTGCGTCCAAGTTATTCAAATGGCGGAGAGAGAGGGATTCGAACCCTCGCACCGCTTACGCAGTCTAACCCCTTAGCAGAGGGTCCCCTTATAGCCACTTGGGTATCTCTCCATCATAACTTGTATGCAGTTACAGAGATTGATTCCCTGAAAACTAGATACGAAACGATATTTGCA